>Ga0214544_1000174_pt1 | contig 99748 bp, 58 predicted proteins | sample CNSS3metaG_FD_160074 | JGI IMG/M metagenome (GOLD analysis project Ga0214544, IMG submission 160074) | Root nodule microbial communities from cowpea collected in UCLA plant growth center, Los Angeles, California, USA - CNSS3 | ecosystem: Host-associated > Plants > Roots > Nodule | place: USA...
CTCCTAAGAAGCCATACAAATACCCTTCCCCTCCTCCACCGGTGCACAAACACCCCTACCCTCACCCACACCCAGTCTACCACTCCCCACCACCCCCACCACCAGTTTACAAGCCTTACCCTCACCCACACCCAGTTTACCACTCTCCTCCACCATCACCTCACAAGAAGCCTTACAAGTACAAGTCTCCTCCTCCTCCGGTCTACTCTCCACCTCCACCCCACTACTACTACAAATCCCCTCCTCCTCCTTACCACTACTAGACACCCCTCTCGCTTCACACCACATGGTATTCAAATCCTTCCAACATTTTCCTTGTCTTTTTCTTTTACTGTTGAGTAATCTTTCATTTCAAACAAAAGATCTGTGTCTGTCTGTCAAACATTCTCTTTTCCTTGTTGGATTTGTGAATTCTTTTCCTTGACGTGGACTCACACACTGTATACGTGTTTTTTTGTAGGATCTTAAATGCGAAAGCCGTGGACGGGAAAGTCACCAAGAAGTATAAATGTTTATCAATTGTTTAGAGAACTGTGTTTACTTCAACAGTCGTTATGCTTTTCTTCTATTATTAGACAGTTGTGAGGCTTGTGTTCTGCATGTGTCTACACTTGTCTGAATCTTTTGTAATTTTCAAAGTCTGCTTTATCAACCTCACCAAATAAATTATTCCTTCTCAGTCCTCGGATATTGTATGTATAATGTTATTAGTCATTTGATTTCGGAAGCATATTTTAACAGAAAAATCTGAACTTTGAATAAAAGTAAAATAATAAGTATCCTATGTTAACATTTTCGTGAGTAAAAAAAATTGCTTTTAGTTTCCCCCTTCAGTTAAGTGTCTCATGTTTTCATCATAAAAAAATATATATCCAGAGATTTCTTGACGTGAACAAAATCTCCTTGATTGACGCTGGAATCCTGCTTGAGTGTAATAATTTAATCTGACACATTTATTTGTAAGTAAAAATTTTGGTTTAAGTTTAAGTTACAGACGAGTTGATGAATAAAAATAAGATTTATAAAATATTAATAGTTTTAATCACTACGTAAAGACAAAGTGTTTGTGTGCGTTTTTGGCCCAATCTGTTTGATTGACCTTCCTGTGCCTTCAAGCTTGAACCAATAGATTGAACAAAGTTTTCATTGGAGAGTTTTATTCCCAGCCATTTGTCTCATGCCTCACACTATTATTAAGCAGATTTGGCTAGTGTGTGTGTTCCATGATCTTAACGTATATCAAGTATATATGTGTAATAAACATTTTCAAGGCATCTACAAAATATCCAGTACATTATTTTTGGGTTCTAAATTGTGATAGAGCTTAACCATTGTAATACACTCGATCACTTTTATAAAAAAGTAAATTTTAAATTAAATTTAACTTTACAAAACAATTTATAAAATAAATTTTATGTTTATATAAATTAATTTTATTTTTAGTTGATATAAATTTCTAACACATCTTTAATCAAGATATATAAATATTTGAATATTATCATTGGACATTAATAAAGGATTTGATAATAATTTAATAATAAATAACAAAGTTTTGTAAAAAATATTTTTTAATTTATAATTTTGATATCATGTTAAAAATAAATTTTTAAGTCCAACTCAATCTAATTAATTTGTTAGATAAAATTTATTATACTTATATATTGTTGAAATAAAACTTTCAAGAGATAAAATAATAAATATTAATAAATAAGTGAGAATAATAAATCTATTTCTGAAGAAAATTGAACAAAGTCCGAATTCACTTATCAAATATCAATATTTCAACATGGCTACTAACCTATGTTTTAACTATACCTTTTTTTTTATTAATGAGTTGTTTAAATTATGGATATGTTATCTTATGCTTAATTTTAAGATTTAAATAACTCAAAAAATAATTAACTATATAAACAATTGTCTCTAATTTTAAACCAATCAAAATTATATAGGACAATAAAATAATATTAATATAATTAAACGATTCATTGTGTATGCTCTAAATTGATCAATTTTCGGAGGAACTTAAGATTGAAAGAACAATCTTTTTTTCACATGACTTCGTGTCTAAGCTGTTGACGAGAAGGTACAAGCCAAACGAAGCATAGAAAGGAAAAATATTTATTGTTAAAATGTAGATTCACATTTTATACAGATTTAAATATTATTTTAGTCCATATTTTTATGCAGTTTATTTAATTTGATTTTTTTTTATGTTCAATTTGATTTTTATTATGCTAAATTATTTTGAATTTCATTATGTTTATTGATCACGTTTAAATTAACAATGACAAAGTCACATTATATTGAATGTTTCAACTATATGATTATATGTGTTTTGTTTAAATAAGTATCCATTTTAATTAAATTTGTTCAATTTAGTTTCATCATCCATTTCATCACCTTCATTCTCTATTCCATGATCTTTTATCATTGTCACCATTACCACCACCATTGTTGTTGCTATTACCACTACCACAACCACATTAGAACCACTGTCACCACCAAACTAAATCCACAATTACCACTGCCACATTAAAATAACAGTCACTTAGAACCACAATACAATCACCATCACCTCACTAAAACCACCACCCCCACGACATTAAACCCACCAACAACAACAACACTCATGGTGGTATAGATTTTAGCGTGATGGTGGTGAATATGGGTTTAGAGTGGTAATGGAGGTGGTGGCATCGATAATAGTGGTGGTGACGGTGGTAGTGGTGAAGTGTCATGAAATAAAAAATGAAGATAATAAAGGAGTCCATGGTGAAGGTCATGATGAAGTAGATACTCAAGGCTTTTTTGTATTTTGGGATTCTTTAGAAGTTGAATTTGTATAAATGGGTTCATTATTTTTTTTTTTTTGCGAAAATTGGTCAAGTCGTAACATTGGAGGTGAAGTCGTCTTCCCCCTGACCGATTTCTTTATTTTTTTTTGTCGAAAGTGATGTCGTACTATACTATAACGTTTTTTCTTTTAAAAAAAGTGAAGTCGTCGGTATGCATAACGACTTCACTTTTTCAATTTTTTTTTTTTGTTTTTTATTTATTTTTTTCTTCATAATATATGAATTTTGATTATTTTTTTAATTTAAATTTATTGGAAAAATAAACAGTAAAAAAATCAATAGAATAAAAATTAACTTTAAATTAATATATTTTAAAAAAACAAATAACTTATAAATTTAAAAAACATTGATAACTTATAAATTAATAAAAAATAACGAAAACTAAAAATTAAAAAAAAAATAATCAAAACAGTTAAATTGAAAAAAAGGAAAAAAATAAGGAAAAGTGAAAAACTAAAAAAAAAAATTAAAACTAAAAAGTTAAAAAAAAATGAAAAGTGAAGTCGTCATGATACGGTACGACTTCACTTTTCAATTCTACTAGTAGACGTTGTTATAAAAAATAACGATATTATTTTTTTTTTAAAAGAAAAGCAAATCGGCTTGGGGAAAACAATTTCATCCTGAAAGTCGTCCTCCTCAACAACGATTTGACCCAATTTAAAAAAAAAAAATCAACGGATCCTATTTTACAACATTTTTTTCAAAAAACACCCTTAAATACAAAAAAGCCGATATCGAAAATAATGAAGTAGAGTATGAAACTAAATTCAATAAATTTAACTAAAATATAAATTTATTAGAATAAAACACAGATATTCATAATTAAAATAGTCTAATCCACATAGTATAATTATAGTCTAATTTGGACACTCTGTTATTATCAATTTATACAACACTACCAAAAATAATAAAATTAAACATAACTTTTCGAAATAAAAACCAAATCAAACAACAAAAAATGACTAATTGAACAAATTTTGAATAAAGATCCATTACAATAATGTATAAATTTAGACAAATATTATTTTTGGTCTTACTCAGGTTTAAGACTCTGAGCCTTACCCACGTGTCGCTTTGCATGTTGAGCCTCACCACTGCATGCTGCCACCTTTCCATGCGTTTTCAATTCACGCTTATACCCCTGCCCTACACCGCCATGTACTCTCCAATATCACCCTTCGAAGGCTATAAATGTAATTACATATTTACTGAATACAACACCATAAAAGCGCGAAGAAGAGCCGAATTAGTAGCAGAGAAGGCAGAGGTAGCACGCGCAGACATGGTGGCAAAGCGAGGTCATGCCCTCACGTGCTTCGTACGTCTTTCACTCTTCCTCTTCGCTCTAACCCTAACTTCTGCTCGCCAAACCACGGTTCAAGACATAGCCAGAAAGTTGAAGCTCGAGGACAACCAACTTCTGCGAACGGAGAAGAAGTTCAAAGTCTTCATGGAGAATTACGGGAGGAACTACTCCACAAGGGAAGAGTATTTACAGCGTTTGGAGATTTTCGCACTAAACATGCTGAGAGCGGCAGAGAACCAGGCGCTCGATCCCACTGCCATCCACGGCGTCACGCAGTTCTCCGATCTCACCGAGGACGAGTTTCAACGGCACTACACCGGTGTCAATGGCGGCTTCTCGTTGAATAATGGCGCCGGCGGAGTGGCACCGCCGTTGGAGGTGGATGGACTGCCGGACGATTTCGATTGGCGAGAGAAAGGGGCTGTCACCGAAGTTAAAATGCAGGTACATATATATGATAAGTTTAGCTTTAATTTCTACGAAGAAAATTACATTTCAACTAACTACAATTCATGATTATTATGATTCTTTGAAGTGGTATATTTTTTGTTTTCACTAATTACTAATTCTTTGAAGTATTTAATATTTTATTTTATTTTTAGCTAACTGATTCCAGCTATGAACAATTAGTTAAAATGTCACTATTAAAAAATAAATTGGTAAGAAAAGTGTATGGGAAGAAAAATTGGTTTGGCAATAGATTTTTTGCAGGCGTAACCTTAAGAAAGGTTTTATAGGTCCTGAAGATTCTTAAGTTAACAATACGTTATGATTATTTGTGATCAGAGTTTATAACTGTTTTCCTTTTTTAAGTGAAAGTCTTTTCTAAACTTAATTCATCTGTGTTATGAATATTCCATTTTTTGAAAACAGGGTAAATGTGGATCATGCTGGGCGTTCAGCACCACGGGATCTATAGAAGGAGCCAATTTTATTGCCACCGGAAAACTTCTCAATCTCAGTGAACAACAGCTCGTAGACTGTGACAGCCAGGTACTTATAAAAATATTTCTGTTCAAGTTCAAGGATTGTTAGATGCATATCTCTTTATAACTTGCTTTCTTCAGCGCTTTTCAATGCATAAATGTCACAACCTTTATGCATCCCGATTCATTTCTGAACTGGGGTTTTTCTTTACATGAATCCACTTTGCCTTTACACTTGTAAATTTTGCCCCTGATAACTTTTTTGTTCAATTTCTGTTTCCAAGTGTGACATAACAGAAAGGGCCACATGTGACAATGGCTGTAATGGAGGTCTTATGACAAATGCCTACAAGTATTTGCTGGGGTCTGGTGGGTTGGAGGAGGAGTCTTCATACCCCTACACAGGGGAGAAAGGTGAATGCAAGTTTGATTCAGGGAAAGTAGCTGTTAGGATCACAAATTTCACCAACATTCCTGTGGATGAGAACCAAATTGCTGCATATTTAGTGAAGCACGGTCCACTTGCTAGTAAGTCCTCGTAATAAAACAATCTTTAATGTTTAATGCTAGTACTATATCTGTATGTCTTAACATTCATGAACTTTAATGTGTAGTTGGTCTGAACGCAATTTTTATGCAAACATACATTGGCGGTGTGTCATGCCCTCTCATATGCAGCAAGAATTGGCTGAACCATGGTGTGTTGCTTGTGGGATATAGAGCAAAAGGGTTCTCAATTCTGAGGCTTGGCAACAAACCATACTGGATCATCAAGAATTCGTGGGGGAAGAACTGGGGAGTAGATGGGTATTACAAGCTCTGCCGAGGGCATGCCATGTGTGGAATGAACACAATGGTCTCTGCTGCAATGGTCGCCCAAACACAAACACCTACACAAAGTTATGCTTCCTATTAGCTACCTCTTCTGCTACGTACTTATGCAAACACAAGTATTTATTTTCACTCTAGCTACAATATGAGTGATGTGAGCTGCATCTTTATATTAACCTCCCTCTTTAAGTAAACTTTCATGTTACTGTAGTTATGAAATATAAATGTGATGTATGATAATGTGTGCACTATCTATAATAAGTAAGATCTTTATAAGATGAAAACGGAGCATACCATGTTAAGAGTTATCTCTCTGCTATATGACAAGAATTGTGCAATTTTGAAATGTGGGAAATTAAGCAAAAAAAACTTCCATTGCCGAGACTTGAACCCGGGTCTCTCAGGTGAGAGCCGAGTATCCTAACCAACTAGACTACAACAGATTTTGCTAAAACTGTTATGATGCACAATGGTGTTTTGTAACATATTAATTGTGTAGTTACAAACATGGATGGGAAAGTAACGTAATTAAATGAAAATTTGTTAACTTCATTAAATTAAATTGAATATTAATGAAAAGAAATAACTTTAAGGACTTAGTTGTGGTCTAATGAGTATGAGACTAGGACTTATACATGGAACCTGCAATTACCAATGATGATAAACTTCACAACAACACTATTTTCATTTTCATCTAGCTGCACTTGCACTACTGAAATAATAAACTTTTCCATCTCCCTGCGCTTTCATTATTGAAACAATTTTTTTTTATTTTCATGATACCTTGAGCAAAATATTTCATGATACCATGTTGTGAGTTTATATAATACATCATAAAATTTAAAGTTGTCACTTAATTAAATCAATAAGAGAGGGAAATGTGTTTTAGAAACTATAAGAAAATGAGTTAGGTATATTTTTCCTATAAATGAAAAATAAAAAATAAAATTAGAGCTTATAAATTTCATTATTTGATTTTAGAATCTTCTAGAATAATTAAATATTTCAATAATTTCAACATTCCGTTGTAGTCTAGTTGGTTAGGATACTCGGCTCTCACCCGAGAGACCCGGGTTCAAGTCCCGGCAAGGGAATATAATTTTTGATGTGATTAGACTTAATGGAATTAAGTTGTAATGAACTTTAAAACGTATTAACATAAAATAAATTAATTAAGATGACAATTTGTGTGATCCTAAACTTAAAATAAACATTATTATTCACGAGATAATACGTGTTCATTTATTATATTTAATGTAATCACCTTTCAAATAATTTTCAGGTCATTTTAAAGTAATGAAAATATTAAATCGATTTAATAGAACTTGAACTAAAGATAAATATTGGAAACAAAACAAATTAAAGTCCAAAATATAAGACCAATTAATAATAGTTAAGCTTATATAGATTTAGTTAATTTATTTTTTATAATATATATATATATATATATATATATATTAGTTTATTGTTTCTATGTTATTTTTGTACTTTTAGTTGACTTTTATATTTATAAAATATATTTTTTAAATAAGATATATATTAAAATATAAAATTATATTTAAATTCATCAAAGCAAATAAACAAATTGCTTTTGGAAAAAGTTTGAATATGTGCATTAGTTTATCATGTATGAATTTTATTTTTCAAATAGTAGCATTTGCTGTAGAAAATAAAGTGAAAATAATATATTTTGTTATCTAAAATTAATTAAAATATTGTTGGAAGACATTTTCGTAATCTTTTGTCGATTCATTAATTCTTTAATAAAAAAAAGAGCTATTTAATGTGTTTGATGGGCCATTGAAAAGTTTTCGTTTCTATAACAAATGTGTTTCATTTTCAACCATTATTTAAAGTTTTATTCAAATTGGATCCTTTTCAAATCTCTATTTCATCGTTTAATGAGTTGTTGAAAAGTATTGTAATTAATATATTACGTATCTCTACCCCGATATTTAATGCATCTGAGTTTCAATTATTGAAAAGTCTTTTGAAGTATGTATTTAGCATTGTCACTTTTGTTTAACATGAAAATGTTGTCATATCTTTTAAAAACATTTTAAATAATAAATAAAATATTTGTATTTTAATTTCAAGTATACAGACTGTGAATTTCTTCTTGAGTCTTTAGCTATATATATCTGATAAACATTAATTAATTTGGCATATTTGTTATTATAATTATCAAAATAGGTTGAACCTGTGAGTCAACTCGGTCCATTACATATTTGGTTTAGGTCAAGTTGAGTTGAAAACTTTTCACAAATTTTAATAGGATTGACTTTTGATTCGGTTCACTAAGAACTCGGCCTACCCGAATTGAACCTATGATAAGTTTGGTTGATTCACCAACCCGCAAATAAAGGGTCATATAAGTGTTTTTTGTTAAGTTGGACTTTGCATATGAATCAAGTTAGGTTGTTTCTTTTAGCTAGCACATGGATAATTTGTATTTTTGTGATTACGGTTGTATTTGGACGGTATTACAGTTTATTCAGATTTTAATTATAATTATAATTTAGTTTTGAATGAAAAAAGTAAAAAAAAAAAGAAATTGTATTTCATTTTTAAGTAAGTGAGCTCATGAGTTAATCTGTTTAACCCACCAACCCGTAGTGGGTCGGGCTTTGTTTGAATTTTTTTTGGCTCACTAATAAGTGAGTTGGGTTAGATTGACTCACTAAGTGATCGATCTGTGGTGGGTCGAGTCAGATTACTCGTTTTGATAGCTATATTCGTTATTACTAGTGCAGTAAAAAAATTTGGTCATGGTTATTTTTGCTTTATGATTTTGGTTTCACATATGAGTATATACGAATGAGGTAAAAAAGTAGTCTTTCTACCTTAGTACCGAGACAAAAAAGGTCCACATCATGTTTCAGTTGTAAAAAATCAAAGCATAAAACTATTTAAAGTTAAAAAAGTTTATAAATTGAAGGACCTATTACCTCAGTTGTTATTAGAACCAAGACATAAAACCATTTAAAATTAAAAAATTAAAAAAATTGAAAAACCTATTGTCTCAAGTGTTATCAAAACCGATACTAAATATAAAATTTATTTTTGGTTCGTCATTTCATCGTGATTTTGATTACGACAACATGTATTAAGCTTCGGTAAATAGGGCAATCGAACCACAAGGGTCGATTTAAAAGAAAAAAGAAATTGCACTAGTGTATTGTGATTGTTTTTGTCTTTTTAATTGTTGAAATATATTTTATATTTTAAAAGTAATATATTTTATATTCTTAATTTATTATTGTTGAAACCTATTAGCTATTATTATACAATTACTTGTATTTTTTATATTTATTAAATATAAATTTTAGTTAATATAACGACCTAACTAGTTTTCATTGATGATTAATATAAAATAACTATGTTGTTACCCATGCGATGTATCTACCAACAAAGGTCTTGCTAACTAGTTATATAGGGCACTGATTAAAAATAATTAATATGCATTGAATTTTATTAAAATTCATAGTTAATTGTGATATTAAATGAATTTTGACCTAATAATTATTAATATAGTTTTATTTTATTTAGATGACAAAAATACTCATAAGTGTGGTACAACCGTGTTTAATGTTTTATTTAATGTCCACTAATAAAAAGTTAAAAGATAATTAAATAATAAAAATAACTATATTTTAATGCTGTTAAAAATTAAAATATAATTAAATGTAAATTTTTTAAAATTAATAAAAAAATCAACAAAAAAATAGTATTAAACATCTAAAAATTTTACAAAAGACAAATTGAGATTTCATTGAGTTTTCTTTATTTGTCGATAATTTTTTGTAACATTTATGTTAACTGAACAAAATCTTCTATACTAAATAAATATATAATATTTTAATATATGAAATTATTAATTTTAAAGACATAAAGTTAATGATATAAAAAATTTAATTATTGAAACACTTATTTAAATTTGTATTTTTAAAATATTTTTAATAGAGACCTTACAAATTTTAAATTATTTATTTTATGTTTAGAAAGTTAAAAGATACTTTTATCTATATAAAATCTATTATATAAATTTATATTATTTTAATTGATAAAATTAATTATTTCAATTTTTAATATAAAAATAACAAATTCGAAAGATCATTATTTTAACGTTCATAAAAACGACCTGTGTAGAGCACCGGTCGAAGGAATAGTTATTATTATAGAAATGATACAATTTTGTATTATATTGAATAGACACAGACTTTAAAAAGATAAACTAATATAAATTATCGTCTCCATTTCAATATATTTATTTTACTTTAAAGACGTGACACGAAGAAACGTGTGTGGTTCTTACGAGCTGAACTTTTGCCTGATTGTTATGACCTCAAATGACTAAAAGCCCCTCAAAATGTTTTTTCAGTTCTTGTCCACCTTCATGTCATGAAGGGTTGGTGGAGGGGCATTGTAGTCATATTGTATTACACGTGTATAAATAATAAACAGCAATAATTTTTCCAAACTCTACCATGTGAAAACAAATATTTTTCTAAAGGCTCTAAAGGAAAAATTTATGATGCGCATATATTTTAATTTGGATACATGTACTTTATAATATTTTATGGATAATAAAACATTTAATTTATAAAATAATATCTGATAATAATTTATAATCTTTATATTAATAACACTTATATATATTATTTTAATTTGAATTTAAACAATAATAATTATATATTTATTATATTTTTAAAAATTACTTTACATGTTTTAATATATGTATATCATGTATATATTATATTATTTTTAAAATATGTATCTAATGTATGAGGTATATTTTGTATCCACCGTGTATCATAAGATAATTTTGATTATTTATAATAATTTTTTTTTTAATTTGAGAGAGGAATAAAAAAACAATAAAACATGCAATAAAATTACTATTTCAAAAGAGAAAGGCTTTTCATTTTTAACATTTTTAACATTGTGAGAAATTATCATAAATTCAGTGAAAAGAATATTCTAAGAATTTATCATAATAAATAATAACAATGGTAAAAAAAACAAAAAACAAAAACTGATGGCAAGTCGCCACAGACACATGTCCGCAAGCAGGAATTGAAAACGTAGATAGTGGAGAAAATGCATGTTCTTAATTGTTGTAGCTGAATGCTTGTAGAGTCTGAGACCCACGTTTCTAAATCGGAACTTGAAATTCTTTAGCTTCTGATTCTTCTCCGATTAATCTCTTTGGTCAGCCACCGCCTCCCACCGTCACTCAAAAACATCATAAGGGTATTGCCCTGTTCCTTTCTTTGTCAGGATATCACACAAAAGTTCACATCTTTTTCTATTTTGTTTTTGTTTTATGTTTCATATGCTGGTTCTTTTTTTATTCAGATCTGGTGTTGTTTTTTCTTTTCCTGAATGCATTCCTCATTGAGGGACAATGTTGTTTGGTTTTGTCTCCTAGTTGGAATTATAGGGAATCTCTTACTTTTTTGTTGCTGTTAGCTTTGTAATTTGTGTTCTTCTCGTGCATAATTGCTAGATTATGTTGCTTTCTTGATGAAGCTGTGTTGTATTAATTGTACATTTGAAACCGACACAAGTTTTGAGCTGTATACAGTGATGATGCGAAAATTGATTTGCGGGATGTTGTCCAAATACGGTTTTTGATTTGTCTAAATTTCTGTTTCCTTTTTGTTTATATAAAAGCAATGTTTATCTGTGTTTACCTAATGTATTTCAAGTCAGGAAGATTTGGGATCTAGAAGTAGCATATCTGTGTTCTTTTTCTTTACCTAATGTATTTTATATCAGATCTGGAAGGGAGGTGGAATGAATTAATGGATAAATATTTCGTTCGTGATATTGTGTTTGATCGGAATTTGGGTATTATGTGTTAGAATTAATTAATTAATTCTATTAGTGACTCTTTTGAAGCCTAATTGTGATTTAATAAAATCTAAAGATTTATTGGTTATTATTATGGGAAGTGATAATAAAATAAAATAAAGATAAGATAAAATAAAAACTAACTTGATGGACGTTGGTTTATAAAAGAGATTGGGATTTTGTCTCTGGCCATAAGATTCTTTTCACAGTAATCCATTAAGAACGTGTGAGAAGAGTAAAGAAAAGCAAAGAGATAGATTGAGTAACTGTGGTTGAAGAGCACACAGGATTACAAATTGAAGACATATTCACAGGATCTCTCATGGATCAAGGTTAATGCTCTATTATGTTTTATCCGGTGAGAATCATAAATCTTAAAATCTTAAAGATTCTTAATTAGTTTTACATTATGGGCTAACAAATTCCCACCTAGAGTATTATAGGATACCCGTTGAAAGATTTAGGTGCCTGGTTCTTCCCTTCAATAGTTAGTCTCTGAATTTTTGGGTTACTTATCAGGATCCGAGAATCAAACTGTTGTATTCCAGTTGAAGTTGAAATATTAGGAAAAGCGTGCAACTAATTTTGTATGGTATCAGGTCGGAGAGTGGGGGGGAATGCTAGATTCACTGTAATTTTCAGGTTGTTTTACTTTAGGATTTCGGGAATGATGCTCATGTGTCTAGAATAACTTGAATTGAATGTTAATATGCATCTGCTATATTTGAACTTGTGAGACTGCACATTCTGTCATTTGTTCATTTCAATACTGACTAAAATCGGAAAACAAAGCAGGTACAGGGTGAATTGCCTTGTTTAAAAATTGTTACATGCCATTGATGACTCAGAAAGGTTCACTTTCTGCATTATCGTAAAAGACCATTACTATGTGTAGTGCACAACTTGTATAACATATGACGCAGAGGTGTTTTCGGTTTCCTTGATAATACTCCAAATTATCATAATCTTCAGCCAATTGATGCCACATTATAGAAGAGATATAATGTGGAACCAATCAGACAAAATGAGGTTTGGGGCAAGATAAGTTTGGAGTGTTGGTGCAAATTTAAAGCAATGGGTGAAGAAAACTACTGTTGCAGGAAGTTATTTATGAATGTTGTACAAATTTTGTGAAATTTACAGTTCATCCTATTTTTTCCATTTTTACTTTACCTTGTTTTAATTTTTTTTTTCTTTTTCCTGTTTTATTAGTGTTGTACAACAAACACAAATTACACTTTGCCAATTGTTTTCCTTTGAAAGTTGTTTTGTCATTATGCAGCAACAGTGACACATGAGCACCAGTTCTTTTCAAACCTTGTGACATGAAAGTTGCAATAACTGTAAGGAAGCTTGGAGGTACCTCTAATCTTTTGAAGGAAACAAGTATTAATATTTACCGTATAATTATTGCGGGGAATAGTCATTTAATTTGGATATGATGGAGTTCTGTGCTGAAAGTTCCCATTCAAATGGGAAACAAACTTTGAAGCATTCTAAACCTGCAGATGAAGTGAAAAGATCCAGTGAAAAGTCTCACAGAAGTTCTCATTCCAATGGAAAGCAAAATTTGAAGCAAACATCGAATTTTGTTAATCATGGTGAGCTTGTCATTGTAATGTTCATAATCTAGTAAGTAAATTTTCATTTTCCTTTAGCATTGTTTGTTCATCTATTCTGCTCTAGTTTACCACTGAAAAGTATTAAACTATCCAGTCATCCCATATAGCTTGTTGGTAGCTGCTAGTTACAAGGATGGTATGTAATAATTTTGTTTATCAGCTGAAATAACATAACTTGAGGAATATGGAAGGAGATTGATCCATGAAATATCTTTCCGATCTATATATACGAGGACTCCAAATATGTAATCAGATAAAACAAGCTTCAAATACCTTTCTCACCTAGAAAGAATTAAAGAAACAAATAATGAAATAGTACTAGCTTTATCATAATTTTTCAGTTTTTTTTTTAATTTATTTAACTCTTCAAATCATTATTATATATACTTTTCTATTTTCTGTTCACCTTTTAATTTTTCTGCTGTAACTTAAAGCCTAATATGGATTGATATATATATATATCTGCAGCTGCAATTGCTTGGCATGAGGATAGAAGAAAATGGGTTGGTGATAGGTCTCAACATCCACCAAGAATAGCTAAAGATCAAATTATTAGGTATAACTAAAGCCAACTTCCCTTTTTTCATTCACAGAATGATCAATCATTGTTATTAGAGTATAGTTATAATGAAAGTTTTGGAAGGTGTTTTATCTTACTTTTTGCATGAAAAAAAACAAGAAATGAAATAATAATGCTTTAGGAGGTTTTTTTTCATACACATTTTTCTAGTTTCTTATATATAATTTGCAATTTTATTTAAAGGCTAGAGTTTCTTCATTCATTCTTAAGACACAGGAAATCACTATTCTCTTCCTTGTCTTTTTTTATACCCGTTCCATGGGTGAATCCTATTCCTCACCTGATAAACCGTCCTTGCCAATGAATTAAATGTCCTGTTTCTGCCATAAGAAGAACTCATCTAAGCTGATGCCCTTTTTCTGATCTTACACTATAATAATTCATTTGCATTTTCCCTAATTCATAAATAACCAAAAAATGACACGTGTAATTAAGTTTTAAATATTTTTCTGGCACATGTAATGATTTTTAAATTACTAAATTGGATGTAAACATCAAAGTGGGTTGAAGTTGACTTATATGAGCATCACCCATTATTAGAATGTCATAACTAGCTGTTACTAATTCTGAAACAAATATCCATGACTAGAGTTTCTAAAAATAAAAAAAAATTATGATGATTTTTTGGGATAGGTTTTACTACAATAATCATTAAGACATTCCATTCACAATTTTACGTGATTTTTTACTTTAGTTTACATAATTTAATCTGAAATGTAGCTTTTGTTTTTACATGCCTGAAATGCTGTTCAGTGGTTAACAATTAAAATGCATCTGATGTAGGAATAGCTGACAGTATATAGGGCAACTCATGAAAGAAATGAAAATACTTATTACTTGATATTGAAATAAATTTAAGACTATTATGGAATTTTTTTTGTATATCTCGCTCATAAAGATTGAATTGATGAAATATACAACCTTTCTATAAACTTTCAGAATCATGAAAATACAATCTAATTATTCATATATATAGATCACATTTGATTATATATTTATTAACAATTTCTGTAATCTAATTACAGCAATTTTCAAACCAATTGGTAACAAAACTTAGATTTATCTGCGGACATTGTCCCTAAAACTACAACCTCTCCTTAAAGGAAATCAAATAAAAAATACTAACAAAGTTGTAAGGCATAATTTCATTTATGCTCTTTGATAAAGGGAGGATTGAAGAAAAGAAGCATGATATTAAGACTTAAACACCAAAGGAGGGTTCAACTGCAAACACACTTGTCTATTAATTGGGAGAATCTCAAGAGTTAAATATCAGTCCAAATAGTTGATTACACTCAAACCCAGTATTTGGCTAGGTTTTTTAGTAATTCATTCATATAGCATTCCATGCCTTCTATAGCTAGTACTACAACGAGAAACATGCATGCAGAAATTGGTAGTCAGATTCCACCTGAGTTATACCAAGAAGGTGGTTTTATTTGCCAAGTTGCATCAGACTTAAATACCGGTGGTTAGATTGCTCGAAGGGAACCATTAAAAAGAATTAAAATTGTAAACTGAGAATCCACATGAAATCTGAAATTATTGAATTTGAAGGTTTTCTTATGCTTTCTTTTGTCTACAAATATATATTTTTCATATAAATCCTCTTCAATACATGATGTTAGGGATGTTTAGTCCTATAATAGGGACAATGTACACCGAAAAATCTGTGTTTTATTACCAATTGCTTTGTAAAATCCCTAAACGTGCACTTCAATAGTTTTGCCCATTCCTTTGACTTAGCTTCATAAACAACTCTAATAGTTTTGAACATCTTTATGTCAGCTGGTCAACGTCTTATGAAGAGTTGCTTTCAACTAACGAACCTTTTGCGGAGCCAATTCCCTTACCTGTAAGATTCCTTTACCTGAAATTATCTAATCTAATGCATAAAAAATGTATGTGCTCAAATGGATCTCACAATGTAAAAGTCTATTTATGGCAAGCTTGATCTATAATGTTAACAATCAAGTTAACGCTCTCTTGCCAGTGTTTTGATTGTTGAGTCACAAAGAACTTCAATTTCTCCAAGTATCTCTTAGGCACAGGTCTCAACTAGAGTCTTAAATTTAAGAGTTAGGGCTTCGTAAAATTTCTCATCGAAACTGCTGATATGATATCGTGAGGGGTATGAATTTAAGACTTGTAAAATGCAAGGTGTAAAAAGTTGAAATGCAAAAGAACATAAAAGTGCAAATCTTATAAGATTTTATCATTGGAACAAAAGCTGTAAGATTGTTTTAAAAATGTAGTATGTAGAGATCCACTTAAGGTAAAATAAGATCTCAGGAGAAGGTTTAATAAGACTGTTGTGTTGGATATGCTCTTGCTTTTTCTTAACCAATTTACACCTGCATCAGTAATTTTATCTCAATACTTGTTCATTCATTTTGTAGCTTTACCAGCTATTACATTTTATAGTAATTCATTTGGAGCTAAAAGGACTTGTTGCATAATATTCCTTCCATGTAATGAAACAAAATTGATGGATTGGTGGTGACTTATGCAGGAGATGGTAGATTTCTTAGTCGATATTTGGCATGATGATGAAGGCTTCTTTGATTAGATTGTTGGAAGTTTTAGTTAAATGTCCAATGAAACAAGAACTGTGTAAAGCCTCTAATATGCAATGACTTCCATTGCTCTTGTAGGTGTCCGCGTGCAGTGATCATGATCGTAGAGGGAGACCATCTATGTTTTCCACGTTAACCTCAGCATCTAATCCTTTTATATGTAGAAATGGTTAATGGTTATTATTATTTTGCATCATTTATCTAATGACAAATTTCATTATATATGCACACACCCACCATAATAAATATATTATTTGTATCTCCTGATCCATCAGCAAATAGACAAGTTCAAATCCATGTATTAAATAGATGGTTTGATCAATGCTACTTTTTCATTTCTAAATTCAAATCGTGCCACAGTTGTGTTTTATTGTGACTTCCGGTGACAGATCTAGGATTTCTTTTGGTGGAATAATTAATTTTTTGTGGAAGCAAAAAAATAATATCTAAACTTTTGTAAAATACATAATGTTATGATTAGAAAGATTATATATATATATATATATATATATATATATATATATATATATATATATATATATGTGTGTGTGTGTGTGTGTGTGCAATTTGAAAATTGTAATTGTTTATTGTAGTAGCATCATAAAATTAATACCAAGTCATTCTTACATTTACATTTTATAACATTTTACAATTATTTTAGGAAAAAATTATCAAAGCAATATTACATTTTTTATTGGAGAAAACAAAATTGTTAAATATATACATTTTGTGAGGATCATTACTCACAATTAGAGAGGATAACTAGGCGGGATGAGTATGAATTTATCTTTTTCATATTCATTCTCCAAATAATATTTACACGATTCATCCACAGCCGGAGTAAGTGTCTTAGATAAAGATTATTCTTCACTACGTTTCATAGCTGTCACATGAAGTTTGGCTTTTGTGATGCAGATCGGACAGGTTGTATTGATACCCATAGATCCATTTCGGGCCAATGTTTTCTTCTTGGTTCATTTCTTATTTCTTGGCGGAGCAAAAAGTAAAGTGCAGTCTTGAAATCTTCATGCGTACTTTATCTGAAACTACTTATGAATTACAGTGGATTGTTTATTTATTCTAAGACTTGCACGTGGAATGTTCATGATAATCAAAGCGTTCCGGTGTTTCATGAATGTACGGAACACCTTGATATAACTCTCATTTAGTTCAAGAGAAGTCACAAGTTGGATTGATGCGGCTGCTACCAACCAGATAGCATATTTCTTTACAAAGGCCTTCTCTCCAAAACCTTTCTATGAGGTACCGACTAAGTTTGGATCACTTGGCAATTTATATAGAAGTTATAATATCGGTCTGGGTGGGCGGACCGATCTATCGGCCCGCGAAAAAAAAGTATGGAACGGATATTAAGTGTCTTGGTCAATAGAAGTTTATAGTTTGTTTGGGTTGATCTTTATCTGTCAAAAAAATATAGGACAAATTAGAATATTGAGTCTGTTGGTTCATAAAAGTCCAATCTATCTGTGTGGATAGACTTACTGACCAACATAAAATAAAATTACATTTTGTGTATGTTAATTATTTTTCTTCTGAACTTCTGCATGAATGTTTTAAATTTTTAAAAACAACAAATATTATATATTTTTTAATATGTTAAAATTTGAATAATATATCGTGTATGTCAGAGTACGAATATGAATATGATAAACATGTTGAATTATCAATTTATCATCAACTTTTTAATGTTTTTGTTTAATTTTGTAAACTTATTAAAAAATTTCAATACGTTGAACATTAAAAACTTTATCATATAATTTTTTTGTTAAAAAAAGTATAGGCAAACTGGTTTACAAATTCACATTTATACAAAACTGGTTAAAAATGCGAGACGAGCCGAACCGGACCATCCTGATCCACGTTACCACCCTGATTTTACATGATACATGTACGTTGGATTAAGTGTATCTAACAATATTATTCTCCACTATATGTCACAACTTCACATGAGGAGTTTGTTACACGGTTATTAAAACCAGCCACTTTACTTGTTTGTCTGTTTCTTTGCTTTTTTTTTTTCTTGTATAAAACAAAGACTCAAATAAATATTAAATAATTATAAAAAATAATTAAATAGTTGGTTTTAAAACAAGATAAAAAATAAAATTATTATAATATTTTTTAGATTAATTAATAAATTAGACGTTTTAATAATTTAAAAAACAATACATTTATATTTCTAGTGTTACTTTATTAATCCGCTCCCATTGCTGTTTTCCAATACATTTATTTAAAAAGTGTTAACAATACATTCTGAACACAATTTTTATTATCAAACACAAACCAATTCGCTTTAAAACTAATTTTAGTAAAACACAAAGCTATGGATAAATTCAGGTATTTTATTTTTCTAGAGCTGTCAAAATAAGTTGAAACCCGCGAGCCAACCCAGCTCACCACAGGTTTGGGTTAGGTTGGGTTAAATTTTTTTTACAAATTTCAATAAAAGTTGATTTTTGACCCGGCTCATTTAGAACCCGGCTCATCCGGGTTGAACCCATGGTGAGTCGGGTTGGCTCACCAATCCGCAGATAAAAGGGTCACACAAGTGTTTTATTTTTTTTATTAAGTTGAGCTTTACATTTGGGTCATGTTAAGTTATTTTTTTATCCAACACATAAATAATTTGTATTTTTTTTATTTTGGTTTGTATTTGGATTGTATTAAAATTTATTTAGATTTTAATTAGAATTACAATTAAGTTTTGACTGAAAAAAAAATAAAAAAAATAATTTTTTTTTAATTAAGTGAACCCTTGAGCTAACCCGTTTAACTCACCAACCCGTGGTGAGCCGGGTCGGGTTCGATTTTTTTTGACTCGTTAAAAAGTGAACCAAATTGGATTGTCTCACTAAATCATCAACCCGTGGTAGGTTGAACAGAATCGGGCCGGGTTACCCATTTTGACATCTCTATATTTTTCCATCTAAACTTGAAAACCATTTTACTACTTTCACAACAAGGAAGATCTGATTAGAATAGCAGATTGTATCAGTATAAAAAATCACTGTTGTGGGAGTAAAGTAATAAACTATGAACCTTTGCTATTTATAACAAATAATAAAAACAATTAATTTTCATAACTGCTTTTTTAGTATGTATTTTTACTATTTTAATCCTAGCTATCTTTAATCTTACTAATTATTTTTACTTACATTAACTGTTTTATTATTATAGTAAAAATATATCCACATGTTTGAAGAGTATCTACACTATAATTACTCCGTTAACTCCAAATAAATGGTGCACATTCCATTGCTGAAGAGAGAAAATTTCTCAAATTGCAGTGCCATGACAATGATTAAGTTACGCCATCAGCAAATATAAGTTACGTCAATATCGGCATTGACTTAACTTAAACGAAGACAATTAGTAAGGTAAAGCACGATTAGATATTAATCAAACAAAAATGCATTAAATTAAAACGATTGCTTTGAAGTTCCATACACGATAGAAAGAAGTTATATTATTTAACCTTTCAAACCATCCGGAATAGCAGGTGACGTTTTCAACTAAAACATAATAAAAAATTTCTGTTCATAAATTTACTTTGAAGTTATGAATAAGAGATAATGTAATACGTTTTTATTCAAGACATTTTCTAATATGTTCTTTTTATCATTCATCAAATTTTTTAAAAGCTATAAAACTATGAACAGACAGATTAGATGGGAAATGAAACATGTGAAAATTTTATAGTTTTTAAAGCTAATAATAAAATATGCGTTGAAAAAAAAAAGTTATTAATATTTTTTATTTATCTTATTATAAGTCCAATAAAATAGTTGATAATTCAATTGATGAATGCATGTAACAAAAAAAAAACAGTGATTTATGTAATAGTTAAACAATTTTTTTTATTAAACTTAATTTAATTTTAAAACAAAAATGAAGTAGAAATAAAAAAAAAAAATATAACTTGCTCAAGATTTCTATCAATGGAAGTGAATTTATTCATATATTATTTAAACATGATGTAGCATTGGAAACATCACTTAAATTAATAGTCAGCACCGACCTATTGAATTAACAGTACGTATTGTTTATATGATTTATATTTATATTTATCCATAACATTATAAAGATATACTTTTTTATTTTAAAATAATTAAATAATTTTAAAAAACTTATACATATTTTTTTAATATTACTTTTATATAGTTATATATATATATATATTAATATTTTTTTTACATGTTTTGATTAATTTCTCATAAAAATAATAAAATTATACAATTTTAATGTAGTGGAAAGATAAGATGCATGTGGAGTTTGGCACGTTTAAAGAAAGGTGGTTGTAAAGTATGGTTGTATGATCCCACGTGTCATTCAAAACGAAACTTTCATAGCACGCAAGCACTTTCTATTACAATCCTGAATTTGGGTTTGGCAGAACAAAGTGTGGGAAAGAAAATGGGAGACTGTAACCGCTGCTTCTTCACGCTGTGCCCTCTTCTCCTTCTCCTAACCCTTCCTTCTCTCTCCGGCGCGGATCTCGTATTTGATTTTTCTTCTAAGATCAGAGACCTTAACCTTTCCCCTTCACAAGATGTCAACATCGTTCGCGACCCTAATTTTCACGCCAACAAACTCGTCGAGAAACCGCTCAGATTCCCAAACTTGTTGCCTCCACTGTCTGGCGTTTCACTCGACAATTTGACTCATTCCGCTGGTTACTATCCTATTGCCCATTCTCATGCAGCCAGGTTTGTTTGTTTGTTTTTTTTTTAATTGATCGAATGTATGTGTTTTCATTGTACATTACGTTGATGTTGAGTTAAATGGTGAAATCCCAGCTTTATTGTTGATAGTATCATTTGTTGTTTAACCTTATGTTTCTTTTCAGGTAAAAAACAAGAAAAACATTAAGTTTGGCTAAACGACTTATTTAATATATGCGATAAACGCTTATGTTATATAGGTTGGCTTTAGCCTGTGGAGAAAACTTAATTCATTTTAAATTCTGGAGTTTTTAATTCTTTTCGTGTAAGTTCTAATTAATTTTCTAAGCTACTCTGGAGAGCTTATTAAATTAATTTTGGAACATAATTATAAACTATTTTTTAGAGCACTTTATATTAGGATGAATAGGGGAAAAGAAAATGGTTGAGTTAAATAATTTTTATTCCTTTGTGTCGGTGAAATATGATTGTTGAGGGGTAAATGCTGCAAATCCTTGGTATGCATTTGTTATTTATTTTTGGGTTTGGGTTGAATGGCGCAGGATGTTCTACTTTTTCTTTGAATCACGGAACAGCAAGAAGGATCCTGTTGTGATTTGGTTGACTGGGGGGCCTGGCTGTAGCAGTGAATTGGCTTTGTTTTATGAAAATGGCCCTTTTAAGATTGCTAACAATATGTCCCTTTTGTGGAATGATTATGGTTGGGACAAGGTAATCCTCATATCATTTGTTGCCTTTCAACTGCGCCTTTTTTATGTTCCTATGATTATCTTGTGTGAGGTCTTGATAAATTGCCTGGTGACCTTTCAGGTGTCCAATCTTCTCTATGTTGACCAACCAACTGGAACTGGCTTTAGTTACAGTACGGACAATCGTGACATTCGTCACGATGAAGAAGGTGTGAGCAATGACTTGTATGACTTTTTACAGGTACTTGTGTTCGCTCAAAATACTCGTTATACAGCATTAATGCAGTGTCTTCTTATTTGGTTTCCTGACTTGTATTTATTTTTCTTTTCTGGAACAGAAGCTGTATCTCCTATCTTTTTATTCTCTAACATTTCTTAATGGCTCTTCATAGAAGACCAAAACTAAGCAATGTATCGTTACCTTGGATTTTGATTTAAACACCTTTCTAAACTAAGCATTGTCTTGTCTTAGCAAAGTTTTCTGTTTACCTTACAGGCCTTCTTTGCTGAACATCCTGAGTATGCAGAGAATGACTTTTTCATTACCGGTGAATCTTATGCTGGACATTATATTCCAGCTTTTGCAGCTCGAGTCCATAGGGGAAACAAAGCTAAAGAAGGAATTCATATAAACCTAAAGGTCTGTTACATTGATATGTGAGCTATTCTTTCTTAACTTTTTGATATATGCTGAAAGGTGAGTAGACTTGCTTGGCTAACTGGAAGTGGTTAAACAGGGATTTGCCATTGGTAATGGGCTTACTGATCCTGCGATTCAGTATAAAGCGTACGCAGATTATGCACTGGACATGGGCATAATTCAGAAGACTGACTATGATCGCATCAACAAATTGATGGTCCCAGCCTGCGAATTGGCAATAAAACTATGTGGTAATTCACATGTGATTTTGTTCCATGCTCTGCTTTCAGTGGATTTTGTGTTTCTTATAATTTGTAATTTAGAAGCTAAGGCTATAATTGAATTAAAAAGAGAGCAATGCCATAAGTATTCATGTATTTATTTATTTTAATGAATGCTGAGTTCTAAATGTGAATCTGAACTCAAGTTGCTTTATTAATATATCAAGCTTAGCTTTGGTCTTTGGTGAATTTAAGTTGATTTCAAAAGTAATTATTGAGGAAACTACATTTGCCTTTTTGAAGTATATCTTTCTATTGTAACAAACTAATAATATGCAATAGCATGCATTGGTAAAATGTGATTTATATGAATAATTACATAAATTAGTACCTAGCAAATGTTTATCGTCCTTTATAGTTGCTAAAGACTTCCATAAATTAGTTATATAAAATTGTGCTTTAGAATTGTGTTGTCCACAACTTATCCTACAATAATTTAAACTGGATAATCATATCATTTTTAGAAGTATGTAATAACTATCTTGACAGTAAATGCATATTACTTTTTTCCAATCTCACCTAGTGGGATAAGGGCTTTGTTGTTGTTTGTTTAAGGTGCATACTACTTTTTTATTATGAATTATTGGAAGGAAGTTCTCCAATCATATTTAGAGTTTTACTATGATAGTATGCAATGGATTTAATGGGAGACCAACAGCCACAGTACTTATGTCACTTTATGTAAGTTTTGTCCTTGTATGAAATACTTTTAAAATTTAACATATAATAATATTTTAGTGGATTTTAACTTTCAGCAATCATGTGGTATTTAAGCAAGTTTTTTGATCCTGATCTTTGAACCAAGAATTAACTGGTTCTCACTTGCTTAAAAAAATCCTTTCAGGCACTGATGGAACAATTGCGTGCACGGCTTCATATTTTGTTTGTAATACGATATTCAATTCCATCCTGTCACATGCTGCTGACGATATCAATGTGGGTAAAAAAGTTGCTTCCTCTTCTGTACAGTTTAGATGTTTGTAGAGTTTACTTGTTTGCGGAATATAATTAACTGTACTGAACTATGTGGGAACCCATTAAGCATGAAGCATGGTCAAAATACAGGCATTTTTTGTTGATAGAGATTCTGATTACTTTCTCAGCGGAGTATATTTTGGACCAGAAATTTTAAGCTTTTTATTCTGCTTGTTAGCTTGCAGATTTTCATGTATTGACATTTATGGAGATTGTGCCAAGTCTTGAAAACACGGCATATTCAAAATTTTGACCAGCTACTGTATTCTTGTGTTGTAGTATTATGACATCAGGAAGAAGTGTGAGGGGAGCCTCTGCTATGATTTTTCGAACTTGGAAAAATTCTTACAGCTAGAATCTGTTCGGGAGGCACTAGGAGTTGGAGATATTGCTTTTGTGTCTTGTAGTTCCACAGTTTATCAGGCTATGCTGGTGGATTGGATGAGGAATCTTGAAGTAGGTATTCCTGCCCTTCTTGAGGATGGAATCAATATGCTTGTGTACGCTGGGGAATATGATCTCATCTGCAACTGGCTTGGTAAGTGCTTATGCCTTTAAAATTTCACACATTAGACTTCAGTGCAATGTGCAATGTTCTTTTTCCTTGTGGTATGAATTCAATGATTAGGTAATTCAAAATGGGTTCACGCCATGGAGTGGTCAGGCCAGAAAGAATTCGTGTCCTCACTCGAAGTTCCTTTCAAAGTTGACGACTCTGAAGCTGGACTATTGAAGACCTATGGACCATTAAGTTTCCTAAAGGTATGTATCTCTCTTCCCCCTCCACACACAAACATGGTAGATGTGTATGATTGTACCACAAAGCAAATACAAACTTGTCCTTGCTTCTTTGATGTGTGTTGTACTTCATTTACCTACAAACTTCCCTGTGGCTTGGTAAAATGATTACTCACTTTGATATTTTGTCGGTGAAAAAAAATGCAGGTTCATGATGCTGGTCACATGGTACCGATGGATCAGCCAAAGGCTGCTTTGGAAATGCTGAAGAGGTGGACTCAGGGAACACTTTCAGAATCTGGAGATGATGTGAAGAAATTGATTGCAGAGATGTAATCACTTATGTTGTAGTTAGTTCTACAAAAGGATACAAAAATATGATGCAATAAAGAGGGAAATTAACCAGCATTTGTTTTCCACCAAACTGAACTCATTTCCTTACAAGGACAGTGAGTGAATCAAGGCTGTGCGATGTAAGCGAAGAACTACCCAAAGAATTTAGTAAAATGTTGAGATGTAAATGGTTTACACTTTAAACTTCATATCGTGGGATTTTCATTGCTTTACATATTGTTGAGTGGCACACGGATCCGATCCTTGCAAAATTTTCATTTCTTTTATATGATGAATTATTAAATATAAAATAAAGAAAAGGCTAAGATTTCATCCAGTTTTGAGAAACTGTGAATCTAGCTCACAAACATCCATCGGAAATTAAAAAAAAAAATTAAATTCAATGCTTGAATAATATAAATTTACTTTCATTTTATAAAAGTTTTCGTGCTATATATAATTTACACGAATTTTAATTATTTGTTCAAATAAGGAAATATGGGAATATATTTAAATTGAATAATTAATTGAGAGAAATTAGTATCAATTTGAATTATAAATCTATTTAGCTTAGTTGATTAATACATTTAGTTTAAATTACTATTCACTGATTAGAATATGCTAAATATATTAAAGTTAGTATAACAGTGAGATGAGTTATTCATTATAATAGATAATAGATTAATTAAAAGAAAATCAAACATGAAGAGAAAGAGATATTCTTTTAATTATTCTTGGAATAAATTTATTATTTATAACTAATATATTAAATTCAATTTAATAAAAATTAAATTAAATTATTGTAATCATAAATTAACTTCAATATATCAATAATTTCTTATCACTGTGTGTATATATATATATTTGTTATCATCAGCCGTCTGTGTGGAAGAGTGATAGTGGAAGAAGTTGGAAAGTAGTGAGGAAAAATCATGTCATCTGCTACTTCCATTGGATTATCAGCAAATTCGTGGTTGCGCTGTCACCTACCAACACCCCCTTCGTGTTTTCCAGTTTCAGTGTCTTATTCTTCTTCTTCTTCGAACTCTTCTAACTTCTGCCATTATATTCGAAGAGCATCCTCTGAAGGTAAAATTTACAATCTTATCACTGTCTTCTCTTCATACCCATTTGGGGCATCGTGCATTTCTTCAAATCAACTTCAATCATGTCAACACTCCTACCCACAAGTGGTGTTAATTTTTTGTTTTTTCTTTCTATATCGCCAAGTATAGATTTGGACTTCGAGCTTCTGAGCTTCCTTATGTAACTTCTATATTGAAAAAAAAAAAAGCTTTTATTCAGGGGGCGCTGCGAACTACAATTCTTTATATAATATTTTTCCATAGTGCAGGACTTCCTAATGAGGTTGTTGAAGACTCGAAATTCGTTCCTTTGAATGCAGAGGATCCTATATATGGTCCACCTGTAAGTCATGGTTAGTTTTGAATAACATGTTTTCCATCACTTATTATAACTATTCACATCACCGCCACCATAAAATAATTTTCAACATACACACTCATACAAAATGCCTATTGACTAACTTTTCATGGAAATCAAAAGTTGTTATCTTCTAGTGCCTCTGATAGGCCTTGATTTCCTATTTATTTAGCTTGGAAAATTTGAATCAAGTGAGTTTTGTGGATGCTCTTTTCATTCTATCTTGACTTGGGTCAGAACTTAGTAATCTGGCTCTGACTTTACATGTAGTCAAACCCAAGTTTCTTTTGTTTTGCAGGCCTTATTGTTGTTGGGCTTTGAAGCAGATGAAGCTTTGAAGGTGATCTTACCATCACCCATGTAGTAAGATATACTAGTCTTAGTAAAGAATAATGTGGTAGTTTCATGTCTTGAAAGATTTACAATGCCTTCTGTTTCTTTTACTTTCTATGTCTTTACTTAAATGGCCATTCGTGTACTTGAATTTCTAATCAGCCTTTGGTCTGGTTATTGTTTGTGCTTTCAATTTGATGATCCAAAATATCATCGATGAGTACCTTTTATTGATATTGTTGCCACTATTGAAAATCCTCTACATACCTTGTAATGTATCATTAATTTATCAACTGTCAGTAAATTACTATAGTAACATAACCAAGCTGCTTACGATGATTATGCAGTCATATTTTGCTTTAGATATATTAGCATTAAATTGCCTTGGCCATGTTTTCTTTCCAAATATGTCATTTAATAGTATAATGTCCATTCTGATGTTGAGCAGATCCAACAGCTTTTAAAAGAGTTAGATGGTGAATTCCTGAAGGTAACATCTCATTTCTTCTCTTTCATGGCCATTTTATTTGAAAACCAAAATCAATGGAGTAATTATCCTGTAAGAAATCTACTCTCTCACACAGATCATTGCTTCAACATTATATATTTCCAAGAAAACAACATTATGATGGAAAAGTTACTATGATGTTGATAGAGTAAATAACATAGCACAATCAATTAAAGATGCATTAGATAAACTAAGAAAATGAATACCAATATTTACCCATAAACGACGGGCGAGATAGTGCATAAGGTTCCCAGTTAGAGTATGGAGAAGGTAGATTTTAGAAGACGTATCAGCACAAGTGGATAGGCTATTTCGAGGAACCTCTTACCATTTGGTTAAGGCTTAGCCTCTGGGTTTTTTCACAATGCTAACTAAAATTTGAAGGTTATGTAACAATTTTAATTTCCGTAGTTATCTCAAAAAGAATTGAAAAAAATAAATAGGGAATATAATGAATTGCATTGCAGGTCATCTATTGCACAGAAGACATGATTACAAGTTCACTTTGGGAGGCAATGCATACAACACAACAGAGTTTGGAGGAGATCAAGGTATAAATATTTATGTATTACTTTCGTCTAACATCTTTTTCTGTGCACTCCTGGAGAATTTGAACTCAAAGTGAAAATGAATAACAGAAGAAAAAGTTTTTCCTTTGTCATTGGTGCCTACCATTTCACACAAATTCATCATGCATTTCGCAGTTTCTCATGTAGACTTTATTGTATCAAAACTAGAGAACTCACACCACCTCTAATTTTATGAGCATAAGAATCCTGAACCTTGCAGCACTATATAAGTTAATAAACATGCTTCTAATGCACTAAGGACTTTCATTTCACATGGACAAAAATACTTCCTTTTACTGAAGGATTACGGTGGCACATATTGATATTTCATTCGGTCATGGCAATCCTTAACTTATGAATTACATTCAAATCTCGGCATGTTCTTTATTTTGTACCCTGCAGATAGCCAAGCCACTTCCCCGGATATGTTTCTTGTCTGGTTTAAGCGGAGAGGAGATGATGATGTTCATAGATTCTTTTCCCGAAACCGGTAACCAACTTATGATCACATTTTCAATTGTTCCTTAGGGTCTGCTGAAGACGAAGTCTTTCTTTCTGAACATTCTTGGCACATTTCAGACGTTCACTATGGTTTTGGAGTTTTTGTTATGCAGGACTAAAACCAGCTGCATTTGCTGCACTTGTTCCCAACAGTGCTAATAAACCCCTACAGGAATTGATAGAAGAAGTAAGGGGAGACCATGAGATGTTGGTATGTATTTGTTTCCAGAACCATTCTTTATCATTTCCAATGAGCTTATGATCAATCGGAAACTATATTTTATGACTGCAGACTGGAGAAGAGTTATGAACATCTGAATTCCCACTGAATCCAGGGGAGTAATTGGAAAAGCGACCTGATTTGATGAATCTACACTAATAAATCTGAATCAAGTCAGGATTTTAAGTGTAGAAAACTTGTTATTGTTTCCAACTGCTTTACATAGTACTTAATTGGATATTCTGTGTTAGTAACTTATTGAAAATATGGATGGAATCTTATTCTTTGGTAAATATGTACTGAAAGTTGAGCCTAAGGCAGAACAAAATTTTAAGCAATGTTTGGATGACGTTTGACAAATAAGAGTTGTTGAAAATGTATATTAGTCATGTTAAGAGAATATTCTGAACTAATTACATGTTTCTCATCCACAAAATTATTCATATTTGAACCAACGACTTCTTGAATCTAAATTAAATTTCAAAACACAACATAGGGAAATTCTTCCTGCACTTCCATGTTCTCCATGCACCCTTCAGAATTTAGGCATTGGTGGGTGTTTGTTTTATTGTGTCGTGACCAATCAGAGTCTGAGCTTGTAATGTTTATTGGTGGTTGGTAGTGGTTTGTGGATGCTTGTTCTCTTGCATTGCATGTTCGGTGAATCTCTTTTTCTGTTCCAGATAGAAATATACAATCTAAAATGTATAATTACAATCTCTTTTTGTGGATGTATGCATTTTAGATTGTTAAAGAAAAACCAAAGTTATATCAAAATGTTATGACCATGAAGAGTTTGGCTTTATTGGCAGCTATCATAACAATTTCTGTATACATAGATTCGTAAGAGACAAAGGTAGCTTCATCCAAAGTGAAGCCGAAGAGGACTTAAAATGAATTTAGAAGGTTCTCCAATCCCTTTTCATGTTCTCCAATCTAGGTTGTCAAATATTTTAGTACTTTCTTTACTTAGGCACCAATTCAATGATACATAATGTCTTCATAACAAATGGATTTAAGAATACTATTTTTTTCGAAGACAGGAAGAGTCAGAGTAATCAAGCTTTTAGATTTATTTTGAAAATATTTCAAAAATGACATTCAAATGCAAAATAATTGAGTTGTGCACATTTCATTAAATTTACTTTAAAATAAAACTGCAGCCTAATTTATTAAAAAAATATTCATTCACAACTATTAGACTCTTATTATCGAAGTACAGACTTTTGATGATTAGTAGACTTCAAAATAGTATATACTAAGTACGAAACAGCACAGCAACTTTCGCAAGCACAAACGAATAATGAACAAATTCAAGGACATTGAACGTGATGTCCTTCTATAATTCATTTTGCATAATTAAATTGAAACACCAGTGTCAAAATTTGCTGAAACAAGCTAATGCGATAACACCAAGCAAAGCTCAGCGTCAGTAAGGAATGATCTGTAAAATTGCATTAAATTGACGCAATCTACATTAACTCCTGTTAGAAAAACAAAGCTCCACTACCATATACAACGAGCAAGAGGGCAAAGCATGCATGAGGTGAAATAATTGCAAGGGCGGTAAATGAACGGCAACCAATCCTGCTATGCTCTGCAACGTCAATGTTCCGTAGTTTGAAGAGGATTATACATATTCATCTATACCGTATTGAAAATTATATGACGACACGCTGTACGCCACTGCATGAATGAAATCTGACATTAGTGAGATTTTTTTTCTCTTTACCATCAAAGAGGTTCAAGGGAACCACTTTTCAATCTTTCCATCCGCGCTTGAAGGCCAGACAGTGCTTTCTCATCCATAGGAAGTACCCCACCATGCAAAGTATTCTCGGTTCCGGCATGCTCTGCTGTATGAGGAATCTGACTAGGAGGAACTCCATGATTCAAGTTGTCATTTGCACTTGTTAAGTGTCTACCGACAGATTCTGTACTCCCAGCAGCAGCTGCTAATTGCATACTCTTCATCCTCTCTCTGATTGCATCCAACGTACCACTGGTTACTGCAGTTCATATGTAACTTCTCCTAGTCAACATCATTTCTTCAATGTAAAAATTGGCGCAAAACAACTAAAATTAGGTTAAAATACCTCCTGTCATAAATCTATCATTTCTTTGGTCACCTAATGTATAGTCAGAATTTAATGCTCTAGACGTAATGGCATTCACAGGCCTATTCTCCTCACTGTATGATGGGGGTAAATTAAAATTTGTTGGGTCAGGTTTCATATTTAATTTAGCATCACCCAATGGATTTGCATTTACAGGTGAGAGAGGTGCAAAATCAGGGGAAGATATGTTTAAAGATGCTGGTGGAGGAGTAGGCATAGGTAAACTCGAGGGAGTTCTTCCAGCTGCAGCATTCTTTTCCATCTGCCAAAATGTTAAATTCAATTGCCAATCGACAAATACCTCGAATTGGTCATAGAAATACAAAAACGCAAGCTCAATTAACATGTGGTAATACAAGTAAATAATCTCAACCTGAGCAAGACCATCTCTAATGTAAGTTCGAAAGGCCTCACTAGCATTTTGAAGCTGAGCAAATATGTCAACCTAAGATAAAGCACAAGAATCTTGATCAAATAAGCAAAAATCGTATAGGCTGAACATTCACTCTAAACCAGAAAAATAAATCGTTATTTCTGTTATCTTTACTACCCTTAATTCTTACCTTAGGGTACAATTGGGTAATCCGATATAGCTCATATAGACCAATCGTGCAAGTTTGCTTCTCTCCAATCTTCTTAAATATAGCAGCCAACTCTTGCTGCAATTTAATTTTGAAGACAAACGGAGTCAGCGGTGAAATATAGGCTTTTAAGTTAAGTTTCAGCAAAATAGGATATTGACACAAGAAAAAATAGAATAAATTAGAAACATTGAGATATATCGGTTATTGTCAGGATTGCGAATTAAATTTTAGGATTGTTAGAATTATTACCTATTGTATCATTAACCCTATGTGTAGGGTGTTGAGTGTGGGAAACTACCTACTGCCGTATCTACTGTTGCATGTAATCATGTCTAGTATCTTAGAGTAGTCTTTTCATATGTACTTGCTTCATTATAAATAGAAGAGGAGGAGAGTGGTACTGTAGTCCACTACTCATATATTTTAAAGTCTCAGTCTCAAGTAGGATAATACCTACAAGTTGAGAATCTTCTCTGCTGCCTCACCAACGGAATGTACGGCAAGTGGGAGGCAAGCAGACACATTCACAGAGATCATTCTCGCCTTATTACCCATTTTTTTTTAAAACACCTCACATTTCTTTTCTCCATGTCCTACTTATTAATGCATTGTACCATAATGTATTTGGGTTTTATGACTTATTAACAACTATGATTTTTCAATCTAAGTTCGTAGAATGTAGATAAAAGTTATTTTCTTTTTTATGCAAATGATGTACACATGAATGTAGCTTTGCATTCTAGATAAAATCTTCAATTCAAATAACAATTCTAGGTAGAATTTCAAGTTTACAACATCTGATGATGTTCTAGTACCCAAGATACCGAGAAATAAAGCATAACTATACCTTTAACTGGGCATCAGCAGAATGGGTCCCAGAGGCTGAATTATTGGTTGCTGAATCTCCCCAATGGTTTTGTCCCCCAGGTCCAGATGCAGTCAACATTCTCGCCGCTGCCAAAGTCTAAAAATAAAAGGTAGGAGAAATAGAGTATAAATGGGTCTACTTCAACAATAAATCACATTAATTTGTTATAGTTTATACCTCAAGATTAAGTTCAATGTATGCAAGGATGATGGGTTGAGGTTTTGCATCAATAGGAACCATTGAGAGATGACCCTTTATCGCTGCACCACGAAGCTTGACAAGTTCATGTAAAACAGTTTTTACCATTCGTAAGGGTTTGTCATCAGCACCAGCCCTGTACAAATTAAACATTAGAAAACAGAAATAATTCAAGAATTATTTTATAAGCAAAAAATAGCAACTTTACCAATCAATCAATACCTTCTTCTAATTTCTTCCATTCCCAAGTCTTGCAGGTACAAATGGATACTTTGAAGAATGCGATCGAGATCAACATCATATATAGTACTCTGAAGAACCTGCAGCACAAACAAAATACATGTTAATGATGTGATGACTAAAAAACTTTAATTAATAACTATTCGAGCCAAATTATATAAGTTTACAGTGCGTAATATAGAAGTCCAATAGATTGGTTAATGGGTTTGTTAATAATTGAATATCTAATAAGTATTAACTACATATTTGGGCCCATTATATAATCATCCAAAAACTAATACTGTTAATTCATCGATCAAATAAAATAGTATAACAATTATATGGTTGGGTAGAGGAATGAACTAGATTAAAAAAAAAATCTTTGCCACCAAAACTGACATAGAATGGTGAATGGTAAAATTTAGGGTAAAAATTTCTTCACAAGTTTATCATATTAAAAAGCATAGTAGTCAATCTTAGATATGCTATCACCACAAATTGTGTAGTAGTCTCAATTAGAAACATAAGTAAAAGTTTAAAGTCAAAAGTAATCTAAATTCAAGACATTCATCATTGATTCATGCTACCTGTGGAAGTTTAAATGAAACAGGAAATATAATAACCTTATAGATAGACCCTAGAGCAAGTAACAAATTACTCGATCCAGAAACCTTGGCTAATAAGCTATATTACATTAGCCCAATTATATTTAGATGACCAAAATAGTTTGTTTTACGTTCATATCTTTTACCATTTTGCCGATGGCTGCACATGTTACCTTTGTAAGCTTGATAAGGCATTTTACAACTAGATCAGAAAACTTCTGATTTCTAGAAGCAAGTGGCTCATTTGATGCTGGTGAAGGCCACCTGGATGGATCTAACGGTCGCAAAAGATTGATTAAGACAACAAAGGAAGAAGTGCGGTCTGCATTATCCTGTATTGACAATAACTAGTTACTAAATAACCTGCACTATAATACATCAGCATAATATGCCTCACGTTGCAGTTCAACAGATGAGGGGAGATAAAGTTCCTAACCAGAATCTTAAGCATCAACACATTCAATGCTTTCAACAATTGACTTCCATCTTCCATATGAGGAACCCTGTCATCCAAGAGCCACAGAAGCAGCTCAGTAATGAGACTGTCAAGAGTGCTCTCATTTACAGCATGTGCTAATCTTTTATTCTGAAAAGTCTGTATTTCCCAAAACAAATTAGCAATCACAAATAGCTATATTAAAAGACATCAGATGATACAAATTCTAGCGCCAAAAAAAAAGTACCTGCATGAGAGTGTTAAGCACATATTTACAAGATCGTGACGAGGCCCCAGTCAAATTGAAGTCAAAGGTTCTTGCAACCTATTTAGAATAATAAAAAAATAATCAAAACACGAAAATCATTTCCCGAATGAGAGTAGTATAGAAAGTTAACTCGCCTTATTTGCAAGGCATGAAACTAATCTATCTGCGTCTTTCACAAGTTCATCCATAACAATGCCGTCTGGGTCATTAGAGACCTGACTTAACTCATGACAAATAACTTTCATTCCATCAACAGACTGCAACAAGAAAATCGAAAATCAGAGTTCAATCTTCAATTTCAAAAGAACAGAAAGCGAATGGGGGATCTCAAAAGATGTGGGTGTGTGTGTGAGTGTCTATATATATATATATATATATATATATATATATATAATATATGTATGTATGTATGTATAGCAAATTATTTAGTTTATTTCACCTGTTCAGGAGAACCAAAAGAAATTATATCAAGTGCTTCGTTCCAATCTGGGGGCCCATTAGCAACAGCAGAAGAACGGGAAATCAACTGTCTCTCTATGTTACTATCAGGTTGACCATAATTTTTTCTGACATCAACATGAGTGATATGGAATAATAAAATAGGGATAATTTGGGGCAGGGTTAATTTCCCCTTAATAAGGAACAGAAAATGAATGAATATCAGTAAAACCTTTACCCTACCTCAATATAGGACCAGCAAGAGATCTAGACATCTCTCCACTTTGCTCTGCAACATCAGACCTGGTAATGGAATCAATAACAGGAAATATTCACTGTCAAGTATTTAACTGTTTAATAATCCACGCAAAAGAAACTCTTCAGTCCAGGTCAGGAAATAGGTTAACTAATCCCACACTTGAGAATGAAAAATATGAGAAAGGATGCTTAAGACATAATTATCTCTCAGCTTATTCATGTTTGTGTATGTGTATACACACGTGAGTTCTTACATAAGACATATGAAGGGAAGAAATAAAAGTCTACAACTAGGGCTCAAGTTGAAAAAGAAGTACAACAAGAAACAGCCTTTAAGCTTTTCCAGAATTGATTAGAAGATAAGTTAATCTAGTTTAACACCCATATACACCCATCATGTTTCTCATAAAATAAGAGTTCATAATCTTGAAATTATCGCATTTAGAAATCACAAATAAATTATACTTCCACATAGCTCGTATAAGTTGCCTTGTTTCAATACCAACATGCCAACTTAAAACTCCCATCTACTAGAATTTTATTCGCTAATGAAAAGCTTTGAACCAACCAAACCATCCATGTATTCCAAAAATCTTCTTTCAAAAGCACTTTTAATCCTACACGTGGTGCAAAAGCACTATGGATATCTATAATAAAACAATTCAACATTTGAAGCCATAAAGCAAAAAAGAAAATTCAGAATAATAAAGTGCAGTAGATTAGTACTAAATAAGCTCAAACTAAATAAGTGTACAATATACATATATATATATATATATATATATATATATATATATATATAATTTCTCTTAAAATGAAAACATTTTACAAAGGAGTTAACTTTTTCAAATTGAGTCAAGGTATATAACATGTGGGATCGATCAATGGGAGAAAAATTTACAGTTAAGTTCAAACACATTGACTTGAGAGTTTGTACAAAAGTTAAATTGTTTTGCTTAACTAGAACTGTAAAATCATGAAAGAGGTAACTCAAACAACCATGATAGGACCTATGCGAAAGTCATTGTGTAGTTACTATGTTCATTTATACTTCCTTGAAAGGAATTGTATCACGCATATCCATCATAACATTTTCAATATAAATAAGATATCTTTTCAATGATTTTATCAAAACAATTTATCAAATCCTAAAATCTCATCAGCCGTAATCAGAGATAGTGCACCTTCCCCCAAAATATTTATGCTACACCAAATAGGATTCCAGCCTCATTTAATAGATAAAATTAGCATAGATATCAACAGCAAGCCAATGACCACAAAAAGGAATTAAGTCATGTTTATATTTTCATTTCAAAATGATGATCAGGATCAAGAGATTATAGAAAAAATTAGAAGGAAAAAATGCATTGACAGAACAGATTGGAAAGAATGGACACACCCATTTTCCCTTACTGCACGTCTTAAAATGGCCCTTGCTTCCCCAGGCTTCCCTTCCTTCTTCTTTTCCATCTCCCGTACCTAGTAAAGTACACAACCGAAATTGTCAAGAACTCCGTATAACAAACGGAGACAAATGACTAAAGGATGTACTGACCTTCCACTTGAATCTATCCTCTAACATGCTGTGTTGAGTGTTTGAAAGAGTCCCAACAAATTCCCAGATGTCATTACCTGCATAGCAAAAATTGGAAAATAACTCCACAAGTTATAAGAGGTGAGAAGAAAAGAATAAAAATTCAGCATCTAAGTTGAGCGAGCCAAAAAGTGGTTCACTTCACACATAGAGAAGGATATGCTGCTCATGCAATTTATACACTAGTGGAAAAACCCACCCCAATCCAACAAAATACAACAGATGTGCTTTACATCACGAGGCAGAAGGCACAACATTTCCCAAGAACGTTGAAAAATAGAGAGATGGTCCTAAAGGATGTGGCATACCAAGAATCTTATAACAAGTAGCTAGTGTATTTAATGCTGCTTTCCTAGTTTCACCATCCCGTTCTGCTGTCAAACTAGCAACCTGTTGCAATAATTTTAGCTGCCCACCAACCTGTCCACATAATGTCAGTAGTATTCAAGGAAAACAGTGAGAGTAGAAAATAATAGAAAAATAGATACAATACCTCAGCAACATGATGATCAATAATAAATCCAACCAGATCAACACATTCAATTCGAGTTCGGTTATTCTTGGAGCGCAAACCCTCTGATATATAGGGTAAACATTTAGAAGCTGAATATATGGCAACAAATTGTTTGGTCAGCTCGCGCATTTTTTCTCGTACTTTCTCAATGTTATGCCCTAACTGCAACATTAAAATAAGAAATGAACGTCTACTTTGCCATCTGTAACACCAAAGTAAGCACACTAATATAACCTAGTACCTTATTTTAAAACAAAAGTTAGCTGAAATCAACTAAACCATTAGAAAGATTCATGGGAATAATAACACTCTACAAATATAGTTGCTAATATTAACCTTCTCTACAAGGCATGGAAGAAACATGGCCACTTCAGATTCTGTCAGAGTGTAACCCTCCTCCTTCAAGGTGTCAAGCAGCTCTGGAAGAAATTCCAGCACCTGAGCAATTAAATTGAATGAAGTTACAACTGACACCATACATCTGCAAACTAAAGGAAGAAAAGAAGGAAACTGGCATCACAACAAAAACAAAAATAATAGAAACCTTCAATAGACATGTTGTGTTTGATTTGCAGAACTGTAACACAAACCACCTCAGAAGAATGTCCAAAACTTCTATTACTTCCTTAGCAATGGAAGGAAGGGCCTGAAAAGTGCAATTGCAGTTTGTACAAGTTCCGGTAAATAAAAAACACTTCAAAAGCATGGAAGTTATTGAGAATGTTATAGAACAACACCTTCTGCAGCATTTGAAGTCCATCAACTTGCTTCTTAAAATCTGCACTTAAGAGTCTCCTATGTAAATCCTCTCGGAAATACTTCATCATATCATTCTGCAAATTACAGTCGCTTTTAATATAATTCATTAGTTATAGAAAGTTGGAGTTATGTATACTTGTTCCTCAATAAACAGTCCCACCTCGAGATCTTGAATTTGCTCAGGACGAGGGTCCTCAAACTTTAACCTTCGAACCACCATTCTCTCCCTATCTTCCTGCATGTATGACAATCGTGAAGATGACACTCCAGTCATGCATACTTTGAAGATCTCAAGTAAAGTTTTGTAAACCCAACCCCAAACAACATTACCTTATTTGAATCCTTGATATTTAACAAAGCTTGAGACTGTACCGCTATATCTTGAACAGATATTGGTTCAGATTTAGTGCCTTTTGTTGCCACAGCTCTCTGTTGAGATGATGAAACAAATAGTTAGAAAATCCAAACAGATCTAAGAGTACTTAATAAAAAGGAAAAAGAAACTACCGAAGATGCAGCTCTATTTCCATGTTTTGAAACACCATTAGCAGTTGATTTCCCCCCCTTCAATTTTGCTGGTGCACCCACTGAAACCGATTTGGCCACCGCAAATGACTCTAAAAACAAAAACTGTGTAAGTAAGATAAAAATAAGAACTTCACCATGATTAACAAAGAAGAATGAGAACATACCTTGAAAAGCTCCATATGGTTTCAACTTCTCAAGAACCAGAGTGAGTGCTGGTCCATGAATGTCTTTAAGTATCTTTTCAATCTGAAAAAACAAATTAAAGATGCTTGGGTATCACATCAATATTAAGGAAACAAGGGAAGAAAAAAGCAGTTTTTTAAAACAAATACCATTTCATGTCCACTAACTCTCAGTATCTCATTAATGCAAGCTTCTGCTGCCTTGCGAACATCAGAAGATTTATCCTAACAATAAGCCATCATAAATTTTGTTCAAAAGAATAGGGCAAATTAGAACTATTTGAGAAATGTTATAAACACAAAATCAGAAAGCTGAGTATCCAGACTGTACTGTCATTGCGGAAGAGGCAGGCTTCAGCAGTTGTGCAGCTTCAGCAAAATTACTTAACCCAGAAAGTTGCTTAGATACCCAATCAAACAGATCCTTACGCCCATCCGCACCAATTTTAGAGTCCACCAAAGCAATTGCAATATAAGGAACCTAAAGTAAAAACCATACTCAGGACATTGATACTACGGACACAGAACAACAGAACATAGGCTAAGGACAGACCATTTTATCAAGATGAACAGCAGCCAGCCAAGAATCTAAAGCATTCAGTACACATTCTCTCATGTGCTTCTTGTTGTCACCAAGACATTTCAATATATCAGACAGAATACCCTGGATAAACCGTTGCAATTAAGTCAATATAGCAAACAGCAAAAGAAAAATACCAACTGGAAAAAAATATGAAAGCATAACAGAATCCTCTTACCTTGCTTGCCTTCTCTACAGCTTGCCCCATTGCAGATGCAACATTGCCAATTGTTGTCAAAGTAGCCATGACGATGTTTTTGTTGCTATCAACGAGTCGTCCCCTAAGAGCTCCAAACAATTCACCTGGTAAAGAAACAGTTCAGAACAAATAAAAGGACTGGCAAAGTCGAAAATATAGCGAACATCTTATTTAATAGGGTAAGGGTCGGTGAAATACCAGTTCCAGTAGCTTGAATGCGCTTATTAGCCTCTTCCAATATTTTGTTTACAGCATCAACAGACTCCATACGAACCTATAGTAAGTAAAAATACACAGAAAAATTAGAAGCAATAGTGCAACATTTAATAACTGAAATCCCAATACAACAATAAATACAAAATTAAAAGCAAATTGCAAGCTCTTATCAAACAAACCTTCCAATCAGAGCTTTCCAAGCTCTTCAGAAGAGTTTGAGTGATCTTTCCACTGATGTCTTCACGAGGCAAGCCATCAAGTCCACCAGCAGCAACAGTTGAAGAGGAATCCGAAGTCCTGACAGTTCTCTTGGCAACTACAGATGCTCCCTGAAGCAGTCGAAATTATATGACACTACTAGGAAAACCAAGACACAACACAACTAACCTCACCAAACACAACATACCTCAAAAGGATTCTTCTCATATTCCGTATCAAGTGCACTAAGCAGTGCAGGCTTTACATCAGTAAGAAACCCTTTAATGTCTGCAAGAAGAAAAAGCTTAGAGCCTTGAAAACATAATTGAGAAGAAAATATGAAACACAAAGTTACCTGGACCAACAAATCTATGCAGAACACCCAAGAGCTTAATTGATGCATTTCTAGTAGCAGCATTACTTGACTGCAGCCCAGTGTCTTTAAGAAAATCAATTAAATCCTGCATAGTAAGATTTGCATTAATAAGTTATAAACTTTAAACAAAACATTCCACACTAAAAAATACAAAAATAAAACATCTATAGTGCACCTTAAGCTTAATATGAGAGACACCAAAATCCTCGACAGCAGAAACCATCCACAAAATTCCCTCACTGAGAACCTTAGGATTCTTATGTTCCTTCATGATCTTGTAAAGCTACAATTGAAAAAATCACATTTTTCCAAACATCATTTGTTTTAATACGCAAGATAAACAAAATCACTAATATGCATCCAAAAGGGAACAAACTGAAATTCAATTGAATCCAGATACGGACATTAACTTAATAACAGGAATTAATTACAAAAATTAAACAGCAACACTAAGACTGGTCTACTGCAGGCTAATTGCTGGTATTTAACTAGTATTACAGTCACAAACTTACAATATTTTAAAACTATGCACAACCATCATTTTTAACTCTTAAATTTTGTCTTCTTTCTAAAAAAAATTATATTATTTAAGATTACTTAGAAATTATGAGATTCAACTATAAAATATATAACTTAACTTGATTAACTAAATAGTACAAAATTTGGTAAAGGAAAAAAATATACATGTGATATCATTTTACTAAGCCAGTCATCTTTCACAAAAACACGCTTAAGTGACTAAATTCACCTCATGTTTATACAGTTAACACTAGTCACAGACAACAGTGCAAACAATGACAGTCAACAGTGAAAAGGCAGTTCAATTCTTTAAAGCAGTGATAACACAAAAGGAGTTGCTAATAGAACATAATTTTATTTACCATATTAAAAACAAACCACACTTATGCCCTAACAACTCATGTTTAAAGGGTTTACAGGCTAGGAGAACACTTATGCCTAACAACTAAAATATATGCTTATCAAGGGCAACCATGCTTACTCTTTCAAAAATGAATCCTGGACCAACAGCTTCACACAAAGTACTCAGGCATTTCATAGCATGTGCACGTGTCTTAATATCTGCCACACGTTCACTTAGTCCTAAAATTGAAAAACAAGTCGCAAATTAGAACAGTCATTCCTAAAGTAAACACAGTTTATTAACCGTAATAGCTAAACTACCCACCTGAAAGACAAAGTACTGCACATTTCTTTGGAAATTTAGCTGCAGTTGAACCTATATGATTGACCACTTCAATAACCTGCTGCTGAACCTGCACAAGAAAACACAAGCTTAGGGCCCTCTTAAAATCTCCTCCCTATGTTTCACAACAAACCATCAAGAGTAGAACATTTTAAATTCCAAAGAAAGTATTTTGGAACCTGAACATTTTTCTCGCCCCATCCAGGTAAAGTGCAGAGTAAATGAATCAAAATTTCTACTGATTGGTTGAGGTCCTGTAAGCCTTCTACCTGCTGTTTCAGTGAAGAAATGGCTGCAAAAATCTAACTTCAGCGACCTTATTTTATCAAGCACTTCATAAAGGCAACAGCATACAATTACAAGGAAAACAGACTGCCAACCTTCTAGACGCTCTTTCCAAACAGCACTTTTCAATAGAGCAATAGTATCTGACTGTATAAGAGAACCTATTCGACTTTCAATCTCCTCAAGACTCATCTCAGTAGGCTGCATAATGTTAGACACACATATTAAATAAATATAATTAGTTATCAAAGAAACAGAAAGAATGTTCAGATCAAAGAGAAAGATAACAGACAGACATCAATTTACCTCAACATCCTCAGGTTGTTCAATTGATTTTGAAGCCTTCACCTGTGCAACTCCATCAGTTTTTTTGTTTGTGCCAGACTTTACAGCCGCTCCTTTCTTAGGGACAGCCTAGAATGTGCAAAATATTTAACAAATCAACTCGCATTCATCAGAAATACAATAATAATATCATCAAATATTAAATAAATAGCAAGATACAATCTTACAGCTGACTGAACAGGCCTCTTTCCACTAAGCATGCTGGCTGCTGACCTTTTGACAAATGCACTTTCAGAGGTCTGTAAGCAAATCAAGTGACATATAAATGTTCGTCCTCCAATATATACATTCAACTTTAAAATTAAATCATTCACAAGTTTGTATTTAACATGGTTCTCAAATTCCTGTCCAAAACCTATTTTATCAACTTAGCATTCATATTCCATGTGATATTTAAGGTAAAAACTGGAATTACATTTTTTCAATGGTTGTCAAAGCCTATGGGAGGGAGATGGATTGATCCATTAAAGGGAAACTGGGCAGGGAAAACTTCCAAACTACATATAATCCAACTAAATCTTGGAGCAGCTCATGAATGAAATGAAATTGAATCAATATTTCTTGAGTTAAAAACAAAATAAAAGAAAAAGGAAACCCACCTCCGCAGAAGATGCACTTGCTCGGGTATTATGCACAGAAGCTGGAATGTCATTACCAAGTGTCAGCATAAAAAAACGTATGTACACATTAAACATCAACAAAAACACAAATTAGAGAATGACTCAAATTAGGAAAGCCCTAGTCTTTAAAAAGCCCAAAACTTGCATTTTCTCTTCACATCTAAATTTTATTTTTCTAGAATAAATAAAAATTACAAACCTGCAGAAGAACCACCAGGCACAGCATCCTCAGAACCTGAAATCATTTCCGAAAGCTTCTTTCTTCTAACATCATCAAGTTTCTCCAACGACCTCTCCAAAGGTCTCATGCCAACAGACTATTTAACAGAGTGAAGGAAATATCGTTCAGAACCTGAGCAGCAAAAGCATATTCTAAAGCACAGAAAAAGATGTAGTTGAAACGAGTTTTACCTTAGCTATTGCAGCCAATGCTGAAAAGGCAGCATCCCTGACTTCAGGAGTGCCATCATTTAGGCACTGAAATATCCAAATTTTAGCATTTTCAAAAAATATACAAATATAAGACATACATTTACAGTGTATTTTTCACAGACAATTGAAATAAATTGTATTCTAGAATAGACAGCAGCTCAGAACTTGAGAATTAAACACCAGCCAAAAAATCACAACTTTAGTCAAGAAGTTTATTAAATCATGTTTTGAGTGATCCTAAACCAAGGAAAGAAGGGGATCAAATTGATATTTAAATAAAAATATCTAAAACTGCTGAGCCGAAGTCTCTAAAATCACTTTAAAATCCACCACGAAACAAAGCAAGCACACTAAATAAAATTAAACGATAAGAGCAAACTGACCTCCATACAGATTGGAACATAATCCTTGTGCACCTTTGTAATAACACCCTTGTTACTTGTCTCAATACAAAATGTCACCCACGTCAAGGATAAGGATCGCACAAGAGGGACTTTGTTTTTTGTGGCTGTCTTAACATCTGCAACAGATTACACATAATACATTCAAGAAGAAGCAAACATAAAACACTAATGACAAGATTATTTAAGGTCAACATACAGAAATACAAAAAATAACTTACTACAAACTACATACACAAAATACCAATCTAAATCATGGAGTATTTAATACAAGTAGTTAAAAAAGCAATATGAATCTACAGCTAAATAAATAACAACAGGAAAATATTGAATGTGTTTTACATCAAGTCTTGCAGAGGATACGGAATCTAAGAGGAAAATAACACCACAAATCCTTTGTTCTGACATCTGTGGTTAGTGATGCAAGATAGATATTATAATCTTCAGTTTGCGAACTAATAAACTTCACCAGGAAAAGCACCAAACAGTGTAGCGTAAGGCCACAGGAGTTGGGAGTATGTACAAAAAAGAATGCTAGAGATGAGATTCTTTAAAACTAGTAACTAAATTATTTAACCTATAGTCGAATAAAAAATCAAGGATGTGAAACATGCCTTCAATGATATCTATGAGGCTGATGCATCCAGCTTTCTGCATCGCTTGAAGAGTCTGTATCAAAGCCTCAGCCAAAGCAGGTTTTTTTTCCTTCAACTTTTCCTGATCATCACAAAGAAACATAATAAACAAGCAATATTTGAAGAGTACATTATTAATATGTGTATAAATACAATTCACTATTTACTTTAACAAGAATTTCCTTGCAAACTAGAAGCACAGTTCTGATGTTAACACCTCTAACAGCATTCAAAACAGAAGATAATCAACCTTCTCCTAACCAAAATCAATGACTTCTTCAAAAGACACAGCAGTAACAGAAATGTAAGGTGATGAGCAGTTCAGAATGAGAAAGATCACACTCTCAAAACCCTTTCTGCAGATAAACCAATTTAAAGAAAACAGATAATGACTTTATAGCATTTAAATGGAATGAATACAGATTAACTACTGCTGCTACATGTAACAAATAACCAATGAAGAATACAAAGAAAATAGACCGCAAAGTAAAAAGCATTCAATTGTTAACCCCTCGTACATTTGGCTGTAGGATAGTACTTACAAGCAAAACAGGCAATAAAAAGCGAGAACTGGCAGAAAAATGAGTTCTTAATCCACGAGCAAGATTGCCAATAGCCTGAACAGCTTCAACTGCAACGGCGATATTCACATCTGTAATAAGCTGCAAGCAAAAACGACCAGTTAAACTTTTGGCACCCAAAAATACATCAGTGACAAAGAAAATACATTAAAAAAAACAATATCAAGTCAACTATGTCCCTGGTCACAAAAATGGCCATGATTCACATAAACAATTAAACGTCAGAGTAAGAAAACTACAAAATGCACCATTACCAACTTCACAAATATAAAGCAACCTTTGTCCTTTACCATATAGTCATATCATAGTCATATGATACAATACAAACAGGCAAATGCCTCTCTGAGCACAAAAATGTTTAAAAATATTGCACCTTACATTTACATAAGCAACTCCTAACCTCCACAAAACCTGGAAGAAATTGCCCAGCAATAAACAGAAAGAAGTTTGAAAGAGTGCACAAAATAATAGAAGTGGTATCTCTTCAGTAGACGAACTTTAACTGAAAATTATGCCCCAACACTTTTAAATTTGTGTCAGTGGCAAAACTAAAATCAAGACCCAATCATTTTAACTTCTCTAAGTCAACTATTCATCAACACATGAGATATCCCAAGTCTCTAGGAAACAAACAAATATTTGAGTGAAAACATATTATAGATCCAAACAATGTCAAAGCTTTTGTACTGAAAAGGCCACGGGCATCATTTCTATAACACACAAACATGTACAAGATACCTTCTTTAAGGTCCGACAAACTTCAGAGAAATCACCAGGAGAAATTCTTTTAGTTGATGCAAGCTTTGTTAGCTCAGCAACAGCTTCCTTCCTTTCAGACCATTTGGTGGCTTTCTGAATATTAGTGAGACAAAAGTAAACAGCAAAGTTAGGCAGATTCAAAGCATGTAACAAAAGTAAAGGTACAGTAGTTACTGAGCACAATCTAAGACAAAGTGCAGATAACTGACCACTCCATCCCAAAATCCTGACTTCTCCAAAGGAGTCAATATATCAACCGGATCAACAAGTTCATATTCATCAATTTCTTGAGGAGCTGATTATGAAAGCATTTGACAACCAAAAAAAGGCATAAATCAGTATTACCGGGGAAAGACAACAATGTCTAAAAAAAAGAAAAACATACCCCAGATACAAAATTTTGCATACCATCATTCCCAGAATCTTCAGTGGGGCCAGGACCGACAACCTCGGACACAGCTTCTTGTTCGGGTTCCTTGTCTTGCTCAGATCTAAAAACAATGACGGAATATTTGATTAGGATGACATTAAGACGGTTAAGCCAATAAATGTTTCGCATCAACATATTCAACTAAAAAACATCGACACCAGTAGTATAACCAAAAATGTTGTGTTTGATGAAAGTTGGTCATACACCAGTGGTTAATGTCATCTGTTGCTGGTAAAATCTTATGAAGTAAAGGAACTACGACCTAGAAATATATCACATATTTGACTTCAAAATTTCTTGCTTGAAAATTACCAAAATGCTCCAACAAAAATGCTTTGTAGAACTAAAAAATGCTCCATACTTTTTGGTGGTACTAAATTTATGTAAGATGCCCTCTGAATTTAAGTTTCGATTATTCACTCTCCAACACATCACTTGTCACACTCAAATAGAAAAAATAACTAGTTCAGATTTAGAAACTGTTTCAAGGTTCTGATGAAACATCAGAAAAATGGGAACTTGGAGGAATCTAACACCTGAATAAAGCAATACCTAGTAATAAAACTTCCAAAAGCAACTTAAAACAACACACAAATACACAAGTCCATAACAAGGAAAAAAACAATTACAAAATAAAATGAAGTAAAAAGAATATGTGCATAAGTCATGTATCTCCCGGTAAGTATGAAGAAATTTAAAGCAAAAAGAATTAAAATCAAACATCACCTTATTTTACGGGTTGGCTTTGCTGTTCCGGTAACATTTACAAGTTCTGCTTCTAGCTCTTTTTTCTACAGGAATGGGAAAAAGGTAGTGTATGATTTTTTTATGGAGGAGAAAATAATAAAAAAAAAAAAAAACTGCAAAATATAGAAAACCATTCTAACTTACCATTGTGTCCCTCATTTTCTCAAACAAAATTGACTTTACACTATCTTTACCAATCCAACGGCAAAGCTCGAGGGTCAACCCTTTAGAGGATGCACGAACATTTTGATCTTGATGATCAAAGAGTTCTGGAAGCATCTTCAAAATTCTTTTTGGAGGCACAATTTTTGCTCCAAATTCACTAACAACATAGAAAATAATTAATTCTATAAAATCTGTAAAAGAAAACCCCTATAATAAATTTTGCAACAAAGATCCCAAACCTTAAAGCTTGAAACATAACATCTATTGCAGGTACCACTGCTTTAGCAACTTTGTTTTTGATTGCTTTCTCCATCGCATCCTAAAATTACCAAAAGCCTTCAGATATTATTGGAAAGGAATAATATGACAAGTAGACCTATTATTAATGTGTAAACCCCAAAGAATTCACCACATTGGAATTAAAACAAATGTTAAAATGTATCTTTGGAGCCATAGAACATAATTAAATTACAAAAGGTTTTCCTACTACTAATAATTTTCACTTTTTTAACGTACCATACCTTAAATTTATTTTTATATAAGTTAAAATTTCAATAGATCCTAATAATTGGAGGGGCATATGTAACGTAGTGTACGCTGAAATTACTAACAGCTAAGAGGAAGAAATGATTAGTAGATGCAATGTTATTGACTGGTCAAATCCAAACAGAATTCACCATGTAAAACATTTTCAGAATTAGTGACAAAGAAATTGGAAAACAAAGCTAAATGAAATTAAAAAATAGTTTGAAGGATAAAACCATGAAAATATAAAAGAAAATGGACCCCTAAATAACATTTTTTTTTCAAAAGGATTTTTTCAATTATTAGTTGATGATATTTTTTCCATTCACCAAAAAACCCTTAATAAAAGTAAAAATAACACTAACCAGTAAAAGTCAAAATATTACTTCATAAGACATGATGACATTCAGAAAACCGTATTTTGCGAATGTAAACCATTCATTCAATCAACACTAAAGGAAAACATCAAGAATACAATTTCAATAAGGAGACTCTAACTATAAAGCCCTGGTATCGGTTACTGTTAAAACAGCACCAAAAAACAACCAATTACTGAGAGATAGAGGGAGAAAGTTGTTTAGGTCAACACATAAAGTTTGGTCTCTTCATCACCAAACAAACTGAGAGGCAATATTGTACCCATTAACTTCAAACATTGTCCGCTCATGAAAAATATAACTGACAGAAAGCAAGCAAGATAAAATTCAGCATTCAAAAAACCTGGAAAAAGCATAAAAAAATAGGCACTGCGATTAGGACTTCGTGAAGACTCTTTTCATGTCCACAATCATTGCCAACACAAGTTTAAATTAATGATGACATAAACAGAACACACGTCACTACTGAAACAAAAATGTATGACCAATCTCAACTCGGCTTGACACAAAAGAAAAACCCATCCCTCACAAACAAAAAAGGAGAAGGCAGTTTAATAGCAAAGAAGCTAAATAAATGGTACCAGAAACGCATCCACGGCCTCCAATTCCACCCATAACATAAACACTGCCTGAGCCTTCTCCACCGTCTTTGGCCTCCCCGTCAGACATTTAGCCACAACCGCATCGCAGACCTCCTTCCCGTACCTACTCCGAAATTCAAATTCAAATTTAAATGTAAATAGGAACGATAACTTCTTTTAAACTAAAACATGCAAACAAATTACAAATCCAAAAACCAAAAGCAACGAAATCCTCACCTGCCGGCGTCGGCATCCGCAGCTCTCAAGTACGCAATCAACGCATCCAGCGCCTTCTCCTGTACCGGCGCATTTGAATCCGCCACTGTCTTCTTGAAAAAATGTCCTGACAAATTCAAAAAGAAAAACAAGGAAATAAACCACGCATCAAGATCCAAACGAGAATGCACCTTAGCAAATAACAACTCGGCAGAGAACCGCATCCAGATCCACCATAGGGAGATCGAGAAACGAATCCGAAAACTTAAAAACCCTATCTGAAGAGAAAAAAAAACACTTACCGAATTCGCGGATGCGAGAGTCTTTAGGATCGGTGATGGAGTCGCAGAGCGACGCCAAATCGATGTTCGCCTCGTTGCGCACCTTCCAATTCTTGTGGAAGAGGCGATCCTCCCACGGCAATTTCTTCGCCTCCTTCAACAACTTCTCTTCCTCCGACATTGTTGCTTCTCTCCTATCAAACTACAATACGCACGTCTCAAACCTATCGATCTCCGCCGAATCCTATAGAGAAGAAAGAATAGAGTGTGTGATTGTTTATGTGTGTTTTCGGTGGTATTTTGGATTCTGGAGAATGCCGGCGAGAGGGAAGGGGGAAATGTAGAAGAAACGGTGAATGAGCGTGCAAAGGCTTTTTTGTATATTTGCTTCAAAAACACAACAGAGAGAGAAAGAGGGGTTTTTGTTTTGGATTTTTTTTCTTATTTATATATTTATTTATTTGATTTTCCTTGGGCACTTGGGACTGGGATGGTGGTATATTGGTATTTACGTTTTTCCTTGCCCACATTCCTTTCGTGCGCGCGTGGACACAACGCCAATTTTGAATTGAGATCTCCCTCACAAGTCACACATCAGCATCACACAAGGAGAGTTTGTTTTTAGTTGTTCTGCATTAGTAAATTTTTGGCAGTTATATCTTATCACCATCCTCTTTCATATTTTCATTCCGTTCTCTATAATTAATCATTAAAAAGAGTTTTATTTTCTTTATTTTCTCAAATCAACAGTCAAATATAATATTTTAATATATCAATTTATATATATATATATATATAAGATTAATTATTTATAACCTATTGGTTTTTGCAACGGTTTCTAGTATACATTTTTTTTCACCTTTCCTGTGATAAAAGGTCAGATAAGAGCTTAAAAGTGTTTCAATTAATTAAAATATTTTATAATTATTTATTATACATATTTTATTATAATTTTATTTTTATGTTTTGATAATTAATTGTTATAATAATAAAACTAAAACAATATTTCGTTATACTTTTATTTTTATTACCGTAGAAAGATCTCAAGATAAATACATGTAAACCAATTTGAATAATTTTTTCATTAACAAAAAATTACAATGACAACTACCCTGCATTTTTTAAATGACAAAATTATAAATCAATTATTTGTAATATACACTAAACATAGAATTATCCAACAATGTTACATAAATACAATCTCCCTACATAAAAATGATAGTGATCAAGACATTATGCATACCATCTATTATCAATTTTAACTATTTTTCCTTAATTGAAATATAACTACTCTATGTTAAACATTTGATAAATCCTAAATTAGTATAGAAAATTCAAAACACACGTAAAAGATCACAAATATTATTATAATCACATACAAAGATTTATTATTTCTCATATACAACTTAGACATCCAAATTCCTCACATGCCAACAACCTAACTTTGTCTTTGGATAAAAAAAATTCACAATTTTAAAAATATTTAAATTCATTGAATTTGAATTTATCTTATTTTAAATTGCTTTATTTTTTAAATGTATTTTGAGATAATAAAAAAAATCAAATTTAATTACTTTTAACTTTCTTGTCTAGATAATATTTAAATTATCACCAAATTCAAAAAAAATATTAAATAATTATTAACAAATTTAAAGATATCAGTATTAATTGTCTTTTATTATTTTCTAGCAAACTCAACAATAAAAAGCACTTTTTTATTGTCTAACCAATATCTTCCAAAAAGGGTAAATAGTAATTTTCTCTAAACAAAATTCGATGAGAAGAATATTATTTTTACTATTTGCCAGCACCATTAAGACGTTATCATATTTTGAAAGAGGTGAAGAATTAAATCACAACTTTAAAAAAATAGAGAAATTGTTATTTTTGTTAAATAAATTAAAATAATAAATACAATATTTATAATGTTTTAACTTAATTAATAAAATTTTTGTCTCGACCTATAACAAAATATTTTTAATTTTTAATTTTATTAAATAAATACGGTCACACTTGTTTATTTCACATAGGTTTTATTTATGTTTATAACGTTTTGAAATTCTGAGGTTTGGACTGTGTTTGAAAAGCGAAGGGGAAAAGAATCGTCGTGAAAGAAAACAAAACATCACAGTTTGAATTTTTTATATAATTTGTATTGTCTGGCCTTTAAAAGTTACGAAAGGGAAATAAAATTTATAGCATATAGAGAGATAGACATAAATAGTACAAAGAAATAAAAAATATAATCAGTGTGCTTTTTAATTAAACTATATTATTTTGGTAATTAATTATTGTTATAACACAGTCCCATAAAAATGTTACAAATATAAATATTTAAATTTAAATAAATCTTGGGAAAGTTCATACGAAAAAATGTGTCGAGTTGAAAAAAAAATTGTTCAAAAGTAATCGCAGGTAACAAACTTTTAAATATGACCAAATATGAGGACACACGAATAATAAATTAATTATGAACCTCTTTTGAAAAACATTTTTTTTAATTCTTGTCGGTGTCATACCTAGTTTATTGTCTACACAAAAACATAAAAAATTCTATTTTTTTATTTATATTTTATAATATCAATTTTATTTTTAATTATTTTATAAATAATTTATTTTTAACTGTTATTTAAATAAAATTGTCCTAAATTATTATTTTAAAAACTTTGTTTGTACTATTTTTTGATTTTATATTTAATATCTATTTTTAAAATTAATTATATATTTATTATTGATCTTTATTTAAATTTTTTGAAAATTAAAAAATATGAATGTTCGCTAGTAGGAGTAAAATGTGTAATGATCCAAATTTTTATCGTTACATAATTGATAATCTCTATATATAACACCTACTATTCAATAGACTAGCAGTAGTATCTTGATTAAATACGGTAATGATCAAATTATAATAAAAAAATGTCATCAAATGGGTTAATTAAACACACAATTCTAAATAGATATATAATTATTACATGTGCAATATTCAAAACACAAGACATTTTAAAATAGTTTTTCAAAAAAAAACAACAACGAAAAAACAATAACACAGTGCATTTATGTCCATATATACACACATTCGATTATGCTATTTTCTTGTTTCTGCATTATCCTTTGTTGTCATGAAACACATTGTCATTGTAGTGAGATGCCGAAATCACGAATTCACAACAAAATACATATGATAGCTATTATATATAAAGGCTTAAATAGTCATTTGATCCTAGTTTTGAACGATTTTTTCACTTTGATCCTACTTTTGAAAAAGTTTTCAGTTTGGTCCTACCTTTCGTAATTTGTTTTCAATGAACTCCTTCTCGTGAATTTCGTCTAAATCGTTAACGGAACAGTGCTAGCGTGGTGATTTTGTGTGACGTGGATACTGTTCAGTGACATGTCCGTTTGCACTGTCATAGCCCAGATTTTAAGTTGAAATTTAGGGTTTGTGTTCATTGTGGTTTAGGGTTCCATTAAAGTTCAGCTGAAAACGAATGTTCCGTGGGGCATCTTCATCTTCTTGCAATAGTTGGGTTCACCGAACTTGCAATTCCTGCCATGGTGGTTTTAGGGTTTCAGACTCACCCCCAATTTGCGATTGCGAAGACATTGCAGTGGTGCACACAGCTAGAACTACAAAGAACTTGGGTAAATAATTTTGGGGTTGTGCGAACTTTAAGGTTTGTTTCCCAGTGTTCGGCTTTGGGTGTTTCTTTCACTTCCAGTGTTTTACTTTCATCTTCATGGTTTTTTTGTGTTGCAGAGATGTGGTGAAGATGTGTTGGGATGCATAAACAAAACCCTAATCATTAACACTAAACCCAATCAATACTGAGCAAAAATAAAATCCTAAAGCAGGACATACCTCCGCGATGAAAACGTTTTTTCCCTCCGCAACGATTGTACAAAGATGACTGGCGAAATTGGATGCCAGAAATTGATCTCAAAGGCAAAATTCCAGAATTTCAAAGCGCGACGACAAAATCCTCAATTCGACCCCAAATCCCCAATTCGACATAAACAACCCTAAACCCAATTTAATCCAACTTAAACCCTAAAATGAATCTGCAATTTCAATTAAATGGTCAGCACAGTGCAAACGGACACGTCACTGAACAGTATCCACGTCACACAAAATCACCACGCTGACACTGTTCCGTTAACGATTTAGACGGAGTTAACGAAAAAGAGTTGATTGAAAACAAATTAAGAAAGGTAGGACCAAACTGAAAACTTTTTCAAAAATAGGATCAATGTGAAAAAAGTCGTCCAAAACTATGACCAAATGACTATTTAAGCCATATATAAATTATATATATATAATAAATAAAGTGAGAAGTTAGCAGAAAAAAACGTCACTTTTGTATAAAACTATAAATCAATTTTTTGAAAAACAACTTAGTTATCTTTAATATTTAAAACTTGCTTATGTAGTTTTTTAAAAATCTTTAGTTTTGTCGAACAATTACACTATTTCTTAAAAAAAATATGAGTATAATTTTAAGTTCGATTAGTTTATTAGAATAAAAATGTTTTTTCTTTCAACATTTCGTTAAATTTAAAAGGTCAAACTATAGATGTTTTTAATAAGGTTTAAATATTATTTTCTTCTCTATTTTTGTTATGTTTGTTTAATTTGATTTCATTTATTTCGGTGTTTACTTAAATTATAATTATCGTCAATTTCAGATTTTTTGTTAATGACGTTTAAATAGTCAATGATGGTAAATTAGTTAGTCATTGACTTTATGTTCGCTCAGCGAGTGAAACCTTGCTTAGTGACTCCCAAGTTATTAAGCCTTTGACTTTGGGGCTGAGCGAGCTATCCCTCGACCAGCTAGTCTACATAATTTTGCATAACACGATTCTACATAATTATGCATTCGCAATTAAGTTTAAACAACTTATGAACTTTCATGGATGCTAAAATATACCAGATAAAATTTCACAACATTTATCAACTCAATTTATCTTATTTGTAGTACTAATCATACAACCCAAATCATGTAAATTTAAGGATTTAAGCATCAATTCAACAAGTAAAACTCATTACATAATTCAATCATGCCAACAAATCATAGTACAATCATGCAATTAGCAATTCAAATATGTTTATAACTTAAAAGCAGTGCAATTAGTTTCCCTTACATATTATCTAGCTTAGACAATTTTATAAATGTAAAACACCTATGACTTCACGACATGCTCTATCTACACATAAAAATATCCACACATAGAAACTACATAAGATACGATCAAGACTCATATTAATGATTTAAACATGACATGCAACCGAAAAAAAGGCTGCATGCAAGGGCAAAACATTTTGGAATGATAAAAAGGTAGAAAACTAACTTACATGAACTGAGAAACTAATTGATCCAAATTGAAGAGCTCGTCGCGATGATCACTCTTATGATCTCGGTTCTTCAATCAGATTATTAGCCAAAGAGAAATAACTCTTAGAGAGAAGTCAAATAACTCTATAAGAGTGGGTTTGTAGATAGATAATATTTTTAAAATAATGAAACTCTTATATAAGAATTATATTTTCTACTACGACCTTTTCATATTCTTATATTAAAATAATCGATTTCACCATTTTTAAACCATACTGACTTCTGAAAAGTAATTTTCCAAGTCTTTACATTTAGAATACAATTATTAGAAGAAAACATTTAATAGTCATATTTTATTAATATTATAATAATTATATTTTATTTAATAATTGAATCCAATAATTATATTGATTTTATAATTAAGTCTAATAATTAATAATTTAATTTAAAAAATATTTAATAAAAATGTCAATTTTAACAAAAATATTGGAAGAGACAAAATTGTTTTATTTTAACAAAAAATATGATTGAATTGAATAAAAATAAAGAATATATGACTAAATTGAACAAAAAATAATGACACAGTTATACAATGATATGATGTTAACTTGACATATGAATAAATTTTTTATTTAAAAAAAAAAATATATATATATATATATAAACTAGTACGTGACATTGACATGTGACATATACTTTCAAATATTATAACTATTTAGATGTCATCAGAAAAAAAAAACTAATTAACAAAAATTAAAAATATTAAAATAAAATAATGAAAAAATGACAAAAATAGAAACCAAAACAACATTTAATGATTTTAATAAAAACACATAAAAATGTCAATAACAAAAGATAAAATAAAACTATGCAAGGTAGCTGACAGTGACAGGACAAAAAATAAGAAACATATATTTAAAATAAAAATAATATAAAAAATAATTTAATTAGCGGTAGATAAAGTTTTGGAGGGAGTGGTGGATGACGTGAGTGTACTCGCAAAAGAAGGAGCGTGGGACGAGAAAGGGTATGAATGATTTTGGTGGTACTTTAGTTGGGCCGGTTTTATGAAATTTACATTTGGATGGAGTTAGTGAGTGAGTGAAAGGGTCGCCAACGGGTCTATATTATGGAGCGCCGAGAGAGACACCAAACTTGTTTTAAATCATTTTATTATTTTAATAATAATCATTACTTAACTTCTTTCAAATATCCCCTAAACTAGATCCCATGAATGGAATTTTTTTTTAAAATGAAGAGACTACACCAAAAATGCTGAATTATCATCATGCACCAGTAATATTCCGTCTCCTCCGTGTATTATTATATTATCATAAGATGGAATATTTGATTAATATCTATAACAATATATAAAGGGGATTCCCCTTTTTGTGTCCACTTTTTAAAATACCGATTTTACCCTTTAAATATAACAATTTTTTAAATTTTTTAAAATTGACCGTTACTTTTACAAAAATTTTATAAAATCAGATGTCTCTGCTTCTTCTTTATTTATTAATGGTTATTCTTTTATCTGTTCTGATATATTTCACTTTATTTTTAATAAATATAATTCTAATATATATATATATATATATATATATATTAACTTAATAACATTATCATATTATCACCTACTAATATAATATCACGTATATTTAAAAAATATATACACACAGGCGTGATAGCGCTTGTGTTACGCTAGTTCATGTTAAAATGTATACAGAAAATGGTGATATTTAATGATAATAATTTATAAAGAATATGATGTGATAAGATGATGGTAATGTGTTTGTGTTTTGTAGTTTCCTTTTTGTCACCTGGAGCTGTCAGTTTGAAAACCTAGTGTTATCTTCTCACGAGAAAGCAACCCTTTCCCCTGTTTCAAAAAGCTATCCCATACCTACTTCCAAAATTTAAACTTACACACACACACACACACTGTTCTAACTAATCGTTTAATCATAAATGTTAAAAACTCCATGATTTTTTATCAGTCAAACATATTATAATTGTAACTAGAAATTATGTTTCTTGATATGGGATTATTCGATATCATAACAAATTGAATAGTTTAATAAAAATAATATATTACCCTTTACTTTATAGAAATATGTATAAATGTTATTAACGATGGGTTTTAGCAATCAAACACACTCTAACCAAAAATATCTGTTAGCGTAAAACGTTTTACACTGTTAAAAGTTAAACAAAATGGCATGATACTTTTAATTTGTTGTAACTAACTGGTATATAAGAAGCATGCAATCCTTAATTTGTTTGTGCTCTTTATTCCTTAGGTGTATTATTGTATTGTTACTTCTCACATTTATTATACCGCTGTCGCTAATACATAAATTGAATAAATACATAGAATATAAAAAGGAAAAGATATCACAATAAAGAATTGACACGAATCAAGAAACTAAAAGAAACATAATCAAGTACAAGATATCAAAATTTCACTACTATACACAAAAATATTGTTTAAATGTTAAAGTATCGTTTTTTTATTAAATGGTTTATAAAATTAAATGTATTTGAAAATCCAAAACAGTTTAATCATGTGATATTTAATAGTTGTTTTCTTTTCTATTGTGTATTTTTTAACTTATTTTTCACCTGTTTTATGAGTATAATAATTGCTTTTAAAATATTACTTTCTCCTATTATTCAATGATAAAGGGACCTGCATATTTATGACATACTCTATTTTTTTGTATTTTAAAATATAAATTGTCATAAAATATAGAAGAGAGAAATAAAGGAAGACTTTGAAAAGAAGAAAAGACAAGTAGATCAATAGAAAAACTCAGGCTGGACTGTTAAATAATCATGACAATAATTAGGAGAGAAAATAAGATATCCAACAAAAGGAATACAAATACATAAAAATTCAAGTTAAATATAATACAATTGGTCGACCTTGTTTACTCCGCAGCAAATTCAATAATCTAGTTTGTTCAGTTCAATGTGGCTCATCTACGAATCCAGATTTTTTATTGAATTTTTGAATGTTAATACTTTAAATATTTTTTTAATATATTTCAAAATATCAAATTTAGTGCTAATTAATATGTTATAAAGAAAGAGTAAAGGAACAATCCAAATTTGCTCATCTATCCATTAGGAGAGTGATAAACTAATTCACCGATTTATTTAATTTTTTTATACTGTATAGGTAAAATATTAACATTAATATATTAAAATTAACTATAAAGACTCATTTTAAGGAATTGCAATTATCTCTTGCATTGTTATTTGAAAACAGCCAATAAAATCATGAATACTTGTGTATTAAATTTCTATAATTAGATATAATCACGTAACTTGAAAAGGTAACAATATTTTTACTTTATTCGATTTTATGCATTAAATATTTTATTTAAACTTATCAAGTATTTAAACTTATTTTTTGAACTCGTCATAATTTTGACACGGGAAATTTTTATATTGATTTTAACTTAATATATGTATGAGTATTAGTAAAATTTGATTTTATTAATTCAAAATAAGGATGACTATCCAATCTAATTTTAATACAGTTTTAATATCGTCTCCGTGTTCTCGTACCTTTTTTCGTTTTATATTACTAACATGTATTTAGTTATCAAATAATCTAAAAGATGTATATTAACTCTTATTTTTTATCCTTAATTTCATGATATATTTATGAAGTACATAATTACATACAATCCCTTTACGGATATTTAACATGAGAAAAATAAAATGAAAAAAACATTATATTTCTAACATTAAATACTTTATAATATGATGTTTTATCAATTATGATTTTATTTTATAAAAAAATATTTAGTTAATATTTTAAAATAAGAGAGGAAAATATTATTGTCCCTTTTAAAATAGTATGATTTAAAAATGTTTCAGAGGTTTGGTCTAAACCGAACAATTTTAGACCGATCAAAATGTAGAAAAGTTTTTCACTGATGCAGTGTACAACAAGGACGTTGTCATTCTCCCTATCATTAATTAATTTCTGAAAAAGTTTCATAATCACTAGTTAACACAACAAACATTTTGCATTAGTTAATGGGTTTTTTTGGGAAAGTTCCTTCACAACAAACTTGTCAACGTTGTAGAATTGAAAGAAAGTGATCCTAAGTAAGTACCTTAGAGACATTTCCTCGAGTTTTATCATTGCAGGAAACGATACAACATCAACTAACCTTTTCTGGTTTCTTCATAAAATTTGCATGAGAAGATTGCACAACAAATTACATGGCAACAAATGTAGAAGTTTCGAAAAGATGTAGTACATACATGTCTCACTGAATGAAGAAATTTGCTTTTCAAAATATTTTTTTATTTGAAATTAAAACAAAGATAAAAATTACATACTATATAATTAATGTTATATATTTTTAACTAAAATTCACTTTATTTGAGAACTCTCTTTTAGTCCTATAATAATTCATGTTTAATATTGTAACATCCCATTTAATAGTTTGTACACCACTCAATAAAATGTTATATTGTAATCAAACAAAGCAGATAGTATATATGGCTTATACAGTCATCCAAAAATAACCATATAAATCCCTGATGGCAAGTATAGGTATACAAGAAAGGATAATCTATACATCTTAAAATTCCATAGCATCTAACCAAAACACTACCACGGAATATCCAAGCAAAAGATCAACTCCTGTCCAGGAAAGGGGTGTCTTTATCTGGATTCGGCTCTGCTCACACCAACCGTAGGTGATCATTGCAAGGAGAACACACAAGGAAAACAAACATAAACGAGAAGGGTAAGCTAACTGAAATAAGAAAAAATCATGCAGTTCACAGTATAAATACCATTCATAAAACATAGCTCAATTGTATAATTTTAGACTTGATATCCGAATTGTGTAAGCGACATTGGAGCTCTTGGTGGCTTGAACCTGTGAAGATTCCAAAACTCTGCAGAGTTTGGGCACAAGGGGTTATCACCCAACCACTCCTAGGGTAACACCCCTTCGTGTCTAAGACTTTATCAAGTCCTAAGACTAGGACCTCCTGCTACTCCTCACGACATAATCCATTCTGCTCTATCTGAGCGTGAATGATTATTGGAGTTTCAGGATACCAATCAATACGGATTCCTCACGTCCTTACACACACTAACATTCTCTTCTGAATTTCCCTTGAAATTATATTTCAACCACCACTTCTCATAATTCATATTCATCCAATTTCACCATACTCAATATTAGCAACAACATTCCAAACATATAGGAGACTAATTGCACAAAATCACTTTTAAACATATAATTTCACCATTTAAAACAGAACATCAAGCACCCCACTGCAATAGCTTTCGCTCAAGCTAGGCAATCTAGCCCAAGCGAGAGGCTATCTCGCCTGAGCGAGGTTCTAACAATGGCCAAAAATAATATTTGGGCGAACTCTCGCTCAGGCTGAGCTGGTTCGCTTAGACGAGAGTGTCTCTCGCTTAGCTCGCCTAGGCGAGGCTTCGCACAAGAACAGGGGTGGGATCTCTGGTGTTTTTGTTTGGGCGAGAGTCACTTGCCTAGGCGAAAATACCATATTACTCTACTGTTCCCACATGCAGGAGTCCATAATCCATGGCAAAAATCAATCAAGCAATCACACATGCGTTTCAAACATCAATTTAGCACACAATACTTCAATCAAACTCATCAAACATGGTTCACAACTAAAATAATAAGAAAGACAATTAGCTTCCCTTACCTTTGCAATTATCACAAGCAAGAACTCTTTCAACAAGGGGCACCTAAATCTCACAACCTAAGTTATTGAATTGCAAATGTCAAGTGTAAGAACAGGCCTTAACTCAACCCAGAAAGATGGAAGTACCCAAAATTCAAAAATTTGAAAGCAAGGGAGAAATTGAGATTGACTTACGCGTAGGGAGGGGAGGCTCAGCTTGAGGAAGTGGTCCTGAACTAACCTCAAGTATGATTTATGTATATGAAAGAGAATGATTCAGACTTTTGGATGAGAATTCAGACTCTTTTCTAATAGAGAGAAGGCAGAGAAAATAGAGATGGAGAAGAGTGAAGTGTTGTTTATATGAAGTTGGTAACAAAGAGAGAGAGGGTTCATGGGAAAGAAAAAAAACAAAGAGGGGTTCTCACAAATATCACTTAAACAATACTATTTAAGAATTAAATTTATAAATAATCACGTAAAATTGGTAAATGATATAGATTTCTAATGATATCATTCTAATTATCCAATTTTTTCGGTCCTTTAAAATTATTAGCAATTGAATTTTGTTAGACTTAAATTACAGAGTTATAATATTTAAAAAGATGGAAAATAAGTTAAAAAATACGTTATCAATTTTTAAAAAATAGCGTTAAGATAATTCTAAAGTTATTGATTATAAAAGATAATAAAGTTATCATATAAATGATTGGGGGTTGAATTTCACTTTAAAAAGCACTGTTTTCCGATTTATGTTTGTGTCACTATCGGTGTTGCATCGCGTGTGGTGGTGGACGAAGCACACCAACACATAGAAAAGAAAAGACAAGGACCACATCGTAAGTGTAACTTCTAAAGCACTGGCATGACTCTCTCTCCTCCTGCTGTTGCTAATGCTTCCTCACACCTTGGTTTGACTGCTTCCACCGCAGGGTAGGTTCTCTATTTTTTCTTCCCTTTACAGTTTCTTAACAATAATCATAAGCCTCTTTAATTTTTCATTAACCTGCCTAACTCCTATCATCGTCATGGCTCCGTATGGGTGCAAATAAATCAAATCGATCACCTTTTTCCTCTCATTTTTTTTTCACCTTCTTCCTTTAATTAGAGCTGATTTTCCAGCTAGATTACCGATTTTGCAGCAACAAGGTCAACCTTCGTTTCAAATGCTTGTAGGACTTCACATCGATACTCACTTCAAATGCCCTTTGGGGGGGATGGATCTCTTCTGACCATGGTTTTTATATGAAATTCTGGATGTTATCCTAATAGTAAGCTGTTTTTCTTTTTGTCCATGGTCTTCCATGTTGGTAATTGCTGTTTGGATACAAGTCTATTGGCGTTCACGCACCACAACTGTGCATCTGATTAATTTTTGTATCAGTGTATTTGATTGGGCAGAAAAACGCGTGTAGAGAATTATGGGTATTGATTATTTTGTGATTAAGGATTAAAAAAATCATATTTTTTTTAGGTGCAGTATACTTATTGGTTCTTTGATGTTGGTAATTGCATTGTGGTTACACGTCTACAGGCTTTCACGCATCACAAGTGTTCATCTCACATTAATTTTCTTATCGGTGTATTTGATTGGAGAGAAGTGAATCTGTGGGGAGTTATGGGAATTTGTCACTTTGTGATTAAGGATTGAAATGATAAAAAAAATTTGGGGGCGGCGTTACGTTATACTTGTAACTTTGTTTAGCAAATATGATGGAGGGAGGAACAATAGCATGTTAAGGGAGCTTGATTGTTTCCCCTGTTTCCACCTTTATGATTTTGATCTCTGCGTGTAGGTTTCATGTTAGGGTTCTAATGCTCCTTTAATGGTTTCACGTTAGGTTTATTACTGTTTAGTGCAAGTCAGGATAAGTGGAGAAAAAGATTCATTGATAGTTAATGCTACGAGAGTTTGAATATATGATAAATTAGTATTATAGTTTTGTACATGTCTCTTGAAGTTCATATCTCGTTGTTTCTCTTATCTGCTTTCTTTGTCAATTGAGACGGTCTTCTTTTTTGAATGAGTTTAGATGTTATTTTTTATCATTTCTCTAACTTTTCATGTTTTTTTTTTTCTCTTCTTCTATGTTTTCTGCTTGTTTTGGACTTTTCCAGTTCTATTAGAACCATGGTGGTGTAGAGGCTTCTGATTTGGCATGTTTGTTTTGCCTTCTAGACTCCTTTCATAGACAATTCCTTTTTGTTTCGTGGCCAATACATGTATAAAAATCGTCTCTATAATTTGTCAAGTCTGTATCCTCGTTCTTGTTCTGCCACAACCATAACGTCCTCTTTCAGAATGTACATCTAATTGTGTGCATCATCTGTTTCATAGAAATTAGTAGTATGCGTTGACACTCTGGAGGATTTGGATCACAGAATGAAATGTATCAATCTATTGGATGTGTAAATTAAATTTTCCTTATGTACGACGGGCTAATATCTCTGTTCAAATTGTTACTCTCTTGTTTTTACCTAGTTATCTTGTTTTGCACAACAACAATCATGAAATATGTTTTTACCCCAGGAAGATGCGTGATTTCTCCATCATTGATGGTTTTGTGGAGATAAGTGAATGCATGGCTGAGATGACCAAGTACGTGGCAAACGAACCATCCGTTGGGCTTTTCTTTATCCAACAGCATGTCCAAAATGCAGTACCTAATGTCATCAAAGTTAAGAATAATGTTGTTGAGAAATCTCATGAAACAACTTTGCAAACAGAAGATTTGGAGGACTCTGTCACGGTGGTTCGAGCAATGAAAGAGCATGGATTTCCCATAGCTGATAAGATGATTGGAGAGATTAAGAAATCGCTGAAAATTCTAGAAACAAAACAGCCGAAGAGAGGGTTGATTAATCCATTGTCACGTTCTCATTCAGAAAGGGCTAGTTTTAATACTCAAGAGGGAAACAAAAAGGGAAATAACTATTTTTCAAATGTTTTGATGTCAGCAAAACAGAAGGCTAGCAGCTTCAAGTGGCGACAGCATGATGCTAGTGGATCAATAGATTCCATGGATGAAAAACCACAGATTTACCCTAATTTGCCATTGTCAGCCTCATCTGCAAGCATTTCTTCATCTTTTTGGGCTGCCAAAACTGAAGAGTTGCCTGTAGCAAGCCATGGTGAAGATGAGTCTCAACATGAAGACCATGATGCAAGTGATATTAGCATTAATTTATTGTCAGTATCATCAGATAGATATGAAGATTTCAAAGCTTGTAAAGAAGCTAAACTAGAGGAGTGGCTTGATGGAACTGGAACACTTGATGAGAAAAGGTCTTAGCTCGGCTACACTTCAATAAAATGCTTCAGCTCTTAAAGGCTGTTGTGCAATTTCAACCATTTCTAGATATTGTCTATAAATAAAATTATTTTTGTTATGCTGTAGAGTTGTTCTTTAAGGTTTAAATAAGCATGATGCTGTACATGATTTGGTCTGGTATGAATTTTCTTGGGAATTTCAATATTTACTATTTCAACTGAGGTAAAAGGAGCTTCATGAATGGTAAATACTACTAGATTAGTTCAGTGCATAATTCATTGAAGGTTGAGTTTTATAATGGCATGGCTGAGATGCTTCTGTAAAAATAATGGTTGGTTATCAATCTAAAGAGAATGAATAATAGAATGGTGAAGAATATCAGAGAGAGGGCTTTACCTCATTCCTGTATATATATAATAGGGAGAACTTCAAGAAAAGTTGGGAAGGTAGGGTTATTTTTTGTATGAATCATTTTAAAATCAACAAAGTAACATTTTTATCATCATTGTTGTTCTTGCACTTGGGGATAATTATGTTCAATTGCATGGCTATTTTTTTGTTTTGTTTTTGTTTCTCCCTGGTCAAAGTGCCAGTGAGAACTACTGAATTAAACTGCATGTGTTTGACTCTCATTGAGTGAAGTAAAGAAAGATATAGAATCAACACAGCACTACACATGGCCAACAATTTCCTTAATAATATCACTGTATGTTGAGTGCTTTTAGTTTCAAGGAATTAGCAACAGTATAATTGAAATGCATAGCATTTATATTTGTAATGAGTATATAGAAGAAATGGGAAGTCAAAGAGGAAATCATGTAAAAAGGAGCGGTTGATTCTAAAATTCACTACTAGTATGGTAGAAACAAGCATTGCAATGAATCTCAACCTATGTTTTTGTGCTTTCGTACAGTAGCATAAATGAATGTCGAGAATCTTATAAAATTATGTTTTTAATTTCGAGTTCTTGGTGTTCCATGAAAAATGTAGAGGATAATTTATTTTTATTTTATAAATAAATTTGTAATATTTTACAATAAATAGTTTGGATATAAATTTCAAAGAAATTATTTTTTTGAAACTTGTGAAAAATAATTTGATTATTTTAAATTAAAGAATTTTAAATTTTACTCTAAACAGTTTTAATTTTTTTAGTTCTCTCTTTTCTTTATATTTTCTGTTTGACTTAGATATAGATTTAGTGAATATTGAAGTATTGTTTACTCTATAATTTTTTATTGATATTGACAAATTTTTTATGTTAAAAGTGAATCGTAATTTTTTTTAATATATTTTTCAGGTGTCGTTTGAATTTTTTTATTAATAATATTTTTTTATTGATATTAAACACGTTTTTTAAGTCAGTGTGGTTTATTTTTAGTTGACATCACTTGTTTTTTTTTCTCTTTCGACACATAGGTTAAACATATATTATTCATCTTATTTACTTATCTTTATTGTAAAAAATAAAATTGTAACTAAAATATTAATTGTCAGCAATCAAATAAATGAGATAATTTTGGAGTTAGTTGGCTTATTGATTAAGTGCCAAAAGTGTACAAGCAATGCTTGTGTTGCATATATCAATATCACGGATTCAACACCCTTCAATTGAAGGGTACCCTGCCCAAATAAACTGAATACATTGTTGGTTGGTTGAGTATATAGGTCACGAGCCATAAAATCTTCTGGGGAAACTTCTCATTTTTTTTTTTCTAAAATAATTATATGTTTGCGGTAATTCCTTTTATGCCCATTTTACATTATAAATGTAGTATCAAAACTCTTACTACAAATATCTAATACAATAAAAAATAATTATTAATTGTTTTAAATGTAGGACATTTAATTTAATATTGAGATGTTTAGGGATAATGAGATTATCTCACCGGTGATTGTATTAAAAGAAAGTCTATAATAAAATATAAAATCAAACTAAAGTATTTATGTCTTTAACTACTTTACCCTTTAAAAAATAATAATCTAAAGTTGTCCTTCTTAATACAATTTTAATTGAGACATAAAAAAAGAAAAAAGAGTTGTGAATGGTGTAAAAATTTCTTTGAAAAAAAAAAAAATCAATTTAATGTCTAAGAAGTATCTTAAAGTTGTCGTCTCTAACGATTTCATTAAATCTCGTAATAATTTAAAAGCATATCCTTTTACATAAATTAAAAGTAAATCGATATATTTCTATAAATTAACTAATGTAGTAAGATATTTATAGTCTCATATTGTGTTGTAATTTAAGGAATCATCATCATGTAATTTATATATATTTTTAATATTTTTTTAATGTAAAATTGTTTTTATGAAACAAAAATATTTATTATTTTATTAATATTGTACATTATTATTTGTATTATGATAAAATTAAATTAAATTTTATTGAAATTATTAAAAATATAAAATATAAATAAATAATTTCTATATTTTTATTATAAATAAATAATTAACATTTTTAAATTATAAAAATTTAGAAAATATAATGATAAAATCATTTATATTAATGAAATTAAAATCGTCAATATACACATATTCAAAATCATTATTATATAATGATCGTAAAACTTAATAATCTCATTCTTTTAAGGATATACTAGCATACAATGTGTGTACGCATTTTTAAATATGCTTGATATTATATTAGTAGGTAATAATAATATAATGTTATTAAGTTAATATATAAAATAAAATTATTTATTAAAAATAAAGTAAAACATATAAAAAATTATGAGAGAATAACTGTTAATAAATAGGAAAAAAAAGAACTAGAGATAAATTATTTTATAAAAAAACTTGTAAAAGTAGCAATTAATTTTTAAAAATTTAATAAATAATTATATTTTAAAGAACAAAATTGATATTTTGAAATATAGACATAAAAGAGAGAATCATCTTATCTTTATATATATATTGTTATAGATAAAGATACCAATATATAGTTATCCTCTTTTATCTTTATATTTATATTTTGTTTTTTCAGTTTTATCTTTAATTATTATTTTAAAAATTAATTATTTTATAAATATTTTATTTTTAGCTGTTATTCTAAAAATATCTTTTGTCTTTAACAATTATTTTAAAAATTTCTTTTATGTACATATTTTATTTTTATAATTTTACATTTAATAAATATTTTAAAAATTAATTACATATTCCTTATTAATATTAACTCAAATTTATATAAAAATTAAAAAAATGCGAACTAGTGGTAATAAAAATAATAAAAATATTATTATTATAATTATAAAAGTAAATATAATTTAAATGTTTTTATAATTTTGTTATAGATAATTTTTGTTTATTGTGTAGTAATTCTTTTATTATAAAGAGTTATTTTAATTTAAATAAATTAAGTTAAAAAAAGTATCAAACAAAAAAAATACTCATGTTTTAAAAAATAATTACTTAGAAGATAATATTAAATAAACAACTACTTTAAAAAAAAGTAAAATAGTAAAAAAGTAGTTATAATTTAAAATTTAAATAAATGATCTTAAAAAAATAAATTTAATAAAATATTTATTTAAGTTAAAAAAAAACTATTATAAAAGATAAAATATATACAGTAAAAAAATCTCTTTATTAATGGCATATATTATAGATAATTTAATATTTGTTTTTTACATATTTTTTATGTGTAAACGAGGGGTGTGATCGTGAAAAATGAGTTTATTGTATTATTTTGAAATTCAAATTTCACAGTGAATATAATTTTACTTTAAAATATATAAAATTAAAATTAATATAAATATTAGTTTAAAGACACTTAGGTTACACTAATTTAAATATTGCACAAATTAATTTTAATGAGCAAATTTGAAGGTTGAGTTATAAATATGATAATAACTATAAATAATAAAATATTGTTAAGAAATAGTTTTAAAAGTAAAAGAATTTGAAAGAAAAAAAAAGTGTTGGTCGCTGACCTGCTAAACTGGGGGAGCATAAAAAATGAGATTGACCATTCCCTATGTTGAAGTTGAAACACAAAAAGAATTGCTGGTGAAGCTTTTGACATTTGTCGCCACGCTGTACTTCAGTTTCTCACTTCCACGATTTCACTTTCAACTCCCTACCAGACCCACTCCAAAAACCGTTTTATTTTTTTCTTAGCCCCGCTTTTCATTGCACCACACGCGCACTCTTCTCTCTCCCTCTCTTCTCACCGCCATGACACGACTCAGGAAACTCGGCACCGTCACTGCCACCGCCATCGCCGCCGCGTACGGCGGGGCTGTCGTGCTGCATGATCCTCTAATATCTGCCAGCGACTACGGAGGTAATTCCCGGCTCGAAGCCCTTCGAAAGAAGGTGCACGAGCCCGGCGCCGTCGTGCCGGCCAGGGAAGCGCAGCAGTCGGCGCTCGCAAGCGCCAGCAAGTCTAATCCGCTCGATGTTCTTGTCATCGGGGGCGGAGCTACCGGTTCCGGCGCTGCTCTCGACGCCGTAACCCGAGGACTCCGTGTCGGGCTGGTGGAGCGGGAGGATTTCGCTGCCGGAACTTCGTCTCGGTCCACAAAGCTCCTTCATGGAGGTACATTGCTGCGAATGGATTATGATTTGTTGATTTTGTGTCACTGATGCTTTATTAGTGATAGATATAATTCTCGTTACTTTTCTGTTAAATGAATTTGCATTAATGAATGCAATCGTTGTTCGGAATCGAGAACCTTCGGTTTTAAGGAACGTTTTGAACTACAGTCGCGGCGTGGCGTGACTTGTTGGAATATCTGACGGTGTGGCTTGTTGCAATATCTGACGTTCCAGGAAATTGTGGAAAGATGTAGCGATGCTTTCACTGATATTAGTTGCTGTTGAGTTAAGCCTTGACGTCACGGTGGTGTTGCAGAACCTTTTTTGACCTTTCTCGGTTGAACGTAGTTTATTTTTTTTGTCTATTTTTTGATTATCATTTGGTTGTGTTTTTTTAGGTGTAATAATGTGTGTGAATAATGTATGTCGATGATTCTGATTTTGAGAAAGCATTTTTTTTATAAAGAAGATGATAAAAATGAACATAAGCACATGGAACAACATCAATCTGTTTGAACTGGGTATATTCCAGGTTGGATATTGGCGTCATGATTCCTTATAAGTATTCAAGGCTTTTGCTTCCTCATATTCCTTTGCTTTGAGTAAATCAAGCACGAGTCTACCTAACAACCTAAGCTTTAAAGAGTTGGTAGTGGTATTGGAGCTTCTATAGCCAAATGATTTTCATTCTTCTAATCAAAGTTGAATTTCTGTAGATATATAAAACCATTTGTTAACCCTTCACCCAACATTTAAACTTTTAGAGGAGTTGATTGTTAGAATTTCACTTTTCCTCTGGCCTCCGATTGCACCTTGTCAAAGCGAGGTTTTCGTGTTTAAGCACTTGTTTTTCCCTTCTTGTTGAGATCAAGAAGCATGTGGGGGCTAAGACCCTTGAAGATGGGGAAAGAAAGGAAGAGAATGCATAATTCCTCATCAAATTTCTTCTTAATCAAGTTGTCTACTGCCTACTAGTGTTTTGATTAATGTCCGCCAATGTTTAATTAATTTATATATATAATATTTATTCTAATGTAAAAATGAAAAAAAAAGAAGATAAAATAGGAAATCTTAAAACCATTTTGATCAGGATAAAATAATATTTTTGCATTTATCGATTTGTGCATAAAAAAACCTCTGACAGACAGATAAAGATGAATGAGAGGAGTACTTTTTTATGTTTTATTAAATTAAGGACTGTTTTACTTTTTAAGATTAAATTTTCTAAACACTTGAGCTAAATCTAATCTGTCAGTGTTTTTGTGAATTAGGTGTTCGGTACCTGGAGAAAGCTGTCTTTAACCTTGACTATGGGCAATTCAAGTTAGTGCTTCATGCACTTGAAGAACGGAAACAGGTTATTGACAATGCACCACACCTATGTCATGCATTGCCATGCATGACTCCATGTTTTAGCTGGTTTGAAGTAGTGTACTACTGGATCGGCTTGAAAATGTATGATTTGGTCGCAGGAAGACAACTGTTGCACATATCAAGATATTATTCTACAGAAGAGTCTGTTGATCTCTTTCCCACTCTGGCAAGGAAGGTAAATGATAGAACTCTAAGGGGCACCGTTGTTTATTATGATGGGCAGATGAATGATGCACGGCTTAACGTTGGATTGGCTTGCACTGCTGCTTTAGCTGGTGCAGCAGTGCTGAACCATGCTGAAGTTGTATCCTTACTGAAGGATGATGATGGAAAACGGATAATTGGTGCACGGATTCGAGACAGTTTAACTGGTAAACGTCCTTTTTTAATTGGGACATGTCTTAATATGTTAGTTTTAAGAATAAAAATTAAATATTAGTTATGTATAGCTTAATAGTTATTTTTTTATTTTATTTTACATGCTGCAGGCAATGAGTTTGATACATATGCAAAAGTAGTTGTGAATGCGAGTGGACCATTTTGTGACTCTATAAGGAAAATGGCCAACAAAAATGCACAGCAAATGATTTCTCCCAGCAGTGGGGTGCACATTATACTCCCTGATTATTATTCTCCTGAAGGAATGGGCTTAATTGTCCCTAAAACTAAGGATGGACGTGTTGTTTTTATGTTGCCGTGGCTGGGAAGAACAGTTGCTGGAACTACAGATTCTAATACTGGCATTACTTTTCTTCCAGAACCACACGAAGATGAAATACAATTTATATTGGATGCCATCTCCGGTTACCTTAGTGTTAAAGTATGCTATACTTTCCAATATAGATGACTATTTTAACTCCTTATTATTCTCTGAATTGGTGTGGACAGAACACATTGATGTGATGCTTGACTGACAAAGTTCATACCAAACAGGAAAAAGGATTTGGCTGGTGTTATTGTGTTTTTCCTCTCTCTTATTTCTGATTTAGGTTCAGAATTAAGAAATCTCATGGATATTGCTTGTTCCGAATATGTTGGATTGTCTTAGCAAAAAACGAAAAAGAAAAGGAGAATGCGTTTCATCATTTATATGTTTGTTTAATTATTAAATAATTTAACCTGTTTATTGTGGGAACCCCCTCCCTCTTCTTTTATTGTTATCTAGGTTTGTGTTTGTAATTCTTGATCAAATGATGTTAGTGAGTATCCACTTGATCTACATTTTTTTTCTTCGAAAGAATTAATAATTGTTTTTTCCATACCTCACTGTTTGGTAATGGGGAATGAATAACGTTGTAGGTACGCCGCAGTGATGTTCTTTCTGCTTGGAGCGGCATTCGCCCCTTAGCAATGGACCCAACGGCCAAAAATACCGAGAGTATCTCAAGGGATCATGTTGTATGCGAGGATTACCCTGGTTTGGTCACCATCACTGGTGGCAAGTGGACTACCTACCGGAGGTAATTATTTAACCTGCGGCTAAAGTTTCTAAGTTGAAGTTTTTTCAAATGTTGTTTCGCTAACCAAGTATGTAACTAATTGTTGCCTTTGTCTCTCAGCATTCCAGCAACATTGTTATTATTCTGATGAAAATGTGTTTTCAGTATGGCAGAAGATGCTGTTAATGCTGCTATTAAGTCTGGAAAGCTTTCCCCCACCAGTGAATGTGTGACTCACAATCTCCGTCTTGTTGGGGGTGAAGGGTGGGAGCGTTCATCTTTTACAGTTCTTGCTCAACAGTATACACGCATGAAAAGTTCATACAGTGGTAAAGTTGTTCGTGGGGTAATGGATTCTGCTGCTGCAAGACACTTGTCTCATGCATATGGAACATTGGCTGAGCGTGTGGCTGCCATTGCTCAGGTTAGCTTGCATTAATGTATATTCCTTGTTGTCAATTTCATTCAGCAACAAACATATACAAAAAGCATCGTAATGAAAAATGGAATAATAGTAACAGATCTCGTATGATGATAATTATGCATTTTCTAACAAAATAGGTCTTTTTTTTTTTCAATTCTGGGTTACTTTTGAACGAACAAATTATATAATGGGGTTGCTTGACCAGTTATTTATAAATTAGGGTCATCTCGGAGTGATTCTTGGCCATGTACAAAAGGATTTCTTCCTGAATCATGAGAGAAGCATATTAGTTAGGAGTGATTACGATTTTGTTTTTTCTAGACTCAAAAAAGTCGCTATGAATCCTAAGGACATTAAGATGAAGTCGGTAGAAGTCTTGACGACTTCCTTTTTATCGATTCATAATAGCGACTACCCATTTCCACACAAATCGCTGTTATTCTTGATGGTATCTGTTTAGATGTCGGTCTGGGTCCAACTGACCTTACCCAATTTTATAATTTTTTAGTCAACCAACTTTCTTTTGTAATTTCTGAAAAAATTGATCCAAATCTGAAAATTAACCAACAAAATAAGGATCTGTGCTATGATGGTAATATTTGTCTATCAAGAAGCTTCATGCACATGTTATAATACTTCTTCTATGTTCTGTGTTTCACAAGTGGTGAAGTTAAACTGATTCTCTGTATTTTTTTTCTTTAAGAATGAAAGTTTAGGTAAACGACTTGCCCACGGTTACCCTTATCTGGAGGCAGAAGTGGCCTACTGTGCTCGTAATGAGTATTGTGAATCTGCCATTGATTTCATTGCAAGGAGGACTCGTCTTGCTTTCCTTGAAACTGATGCAGCACAAAAAGCCTTGCCTCGTGTGATTGAGATCTTGGCAAAGGAGCACAAGTGGAACGATGCAAAGCAGAAGGAAGAGTTGGAGAAGGCTACAGAATTTTTGAAGACTTTTAAATCCTCCAGAAATGCTAAGTTCCATGATGGAAAACACTGTTAGCTTTCTACTTCTGCCAAAGTCATCGATCAAATTAAGGAATCAAGGCCTTTAGTTTACTTTTACCAATCATCTTTGTATTTTGGTTTTTGATATTTATTTCTTCTTTTGATATTGTGGGTTATACAGAATACAATTCACTTAACTGAAGCAGTTTCGGTCTAAAGTTGACGTTTTATTGAAACTAAATGAAATGAATAAATTTTCTCTGTTTTCTATTTGAATAAATGTTATCTTTTTAATAAAATAATTCCACTTCTTCTGTACAATTACCGAAGCCGGACTTCTACTATAAGGAAAATGACGGCGATAGCAATATTAAGGAAAGAAAATTTTATATAGTTTAGAAAATTTAAACACATTGAATATCAATTGCTTTAGTTTTATTTCTCTTTAACTAGTTTGATTGAATAATACAATTTAAATTTATTAATTTGAATAAAGTATTAAAAAATGGTGTTTATCATTAGAAAAAAAAAACATTGATGTTAATAATGAGAATTCTAACTAATACGGACTAAGGACTAAGAAATATAGTAGTTTACATTGATAAAATACAATATCCAAGATGTTATTTGAAAAATAATCACAATTAGTTATAGTTTACGAAAAAACCTAGACTAACATGAATTGAAAAACCTCCACCAATAATATAAGAAAAAAAAACGAAAAATAATTAGATATATTTTCAAAAGTTAAAAGAAACTTTTGAAAAATAAACCTATTATTACTTGATTTTAAATTTGGTAGATAATTATGATAGGGTGAAAAAAAATAAATTACACGACCATGAAAGATCTATCTAAGAAACCACTTGTACTAGCCTCCATTGAATAAACTTTTATAAAAAAGCTCCCCCACTTAACATTTTCAAATAACTAATATTAATTTCAAAAGTTAATTTTAACTTTTAAGAGAAAATGTTGACTCATTATTTTTTCTCATTATTTTCTCTTCCTGTTTAACAAGTTTATTCATTTGAAATTTAAACAAATACCACGTAAACACTTTTGTATAAGTTGTTTCCTTGAAAATAAAATAAGATTAAATTTTGTTCACATAATTAAAAGTTTGTTTCACAATTTTTTTCGAAAACAAGATAAAAGAAAGATATCTTGGATAGAAATATGACACCTTAAAAGACATCAGAGGAAGTCAAAGTTAGAAGATATCTACACTAATAAAGGCTTAAGATTTTGAATCAAGGAATCAAACTAGTCCATTAACTTAAGGATTCAAAGCCTTAAGATTTTCATTTAAGGCTTTTTTGTATGAATTTTGAAAAACAAGTATAATAAAATTAGTGACAAAGTTGATCATAAAGAAGAATGTGGAATTAGGACATTATATTTTTTTTTCTCAAACTTGTGTAATTTACTATCCAAATATAAGATTATCGTATGGTGTAATAAAGAGTTTTTATCACACATGAAATAAATCATAAAATTGCAGTGGTTCAAGTAGCAAAATTTCACTAAATAATAATAAAAAAATGGTTAAAAATGTAAAAGCAAAAAAACAAATTGAAAAAAGAAGAAGAAGCTTTTAAATAAGTAGAAAATATAATATCTGAAAAAGCATAAACACTCTTTATCCTTCTTACTTGGGCACTCGAAATTTGCAGCGAAAATGGGTGCAACTACTGGCATTGGCGCACTCTCTCTGATTCACTGTTTTTCCAAATCCCACACACTGTCTTTTGCATCCTTCCGCACTCTCCCTCGCTTCACGTGCTCCTTCTCTTCCTCCATCAATTTCAACATCTCCTTCGCTCCCCCTAAACCCAAGCCCAAGCCCAAGTCCGAGCCCAACCCCGACCTCGACCTCCAACCCGACGTCTCGAGTGAGCCCGATGGGCCGCTTCTCATCCCGTGGATCGTCCGAGGTGAGGACGGTAACCTCAAGCTCCAATCCGAACCTCCCCCGAGCCTCCTCAAGGTCATTGCCACCGCTCAAACCGGAACCAGAAAGGACAGCAACCAAACCAAAACCACCGCCGCCACCAGCAAACCTCAAAAGATTCGCTCGACGGCGCCGCCGCAGCATTCCAAAGCGGCGAGGCGATTCTACAACCAAAACATCAAGGAGCCCTCCGGCGCGCGTCTCAGTAAGGTCCTCGCCGCATCCGGAGGTGAGTTCGTTACGGAATTTGTTAACGCCTTTGCGAGATAGTTTCGATGGTTACGGAGTCAGTTACTGTGAATGTTTTCAGTTGCGTCGAGGAGAAGCTGCGAGGAGCTTATCTTTGAAGGGAAAGTTACGGTGAATGGTTCCGTGTGTAATACGCCTCAGGTTTGGCTTATTTGCTTTCTTCAGCGATTTTATTTTCTGTGAATTATGTGAATCTGGAGGTTTTGATTGTTGGGAGTGCAGACTAGAGTTGATCCTGCGAAGGATGTTATCTATGTGAATGGGAACCGGCTTTCCAAGAGGCAACCTCAGAAGGTTTATTTGGCTTTGAACAAACCGAAAGGGTATGTTGAGCGTTACGGTTTTTGAAGAAATTATTTTCCATGAACATTTTGAACTAATCTTTTTTCTTGTAAGCTAATATCAACTTAATTACTTACAGCTTTTGGAGAACTTAGATAAGAATTTTCTACAAGTTTATACATTGATTTTAGCTTGCTGGAGAAATTTAATTTATTTACCTCTCTATTTTTTTTTTCCTTTGAGGATTTTTGGGAAAACTTGCCCAAACACTACTTATAAATGTATGCCTACTTTGCACGAACTGAATTTGTAGGTGATGCAAATGCAATTGCGTTTCCACAGGTATATATGCTCGTCTGGGGAGAAGGAGTCTAAATCTGTGATAAGTTTATTTGATGATTTCTTGAACACTTGGGTACGTGTCCCATTGAGCTTTATTAATTTGTATTTGATTGATGGTAGATTTTTATTTTGAACTCTTTGATCTTAAATAGTTTTGTTCGGGCATTGGATAACTCTTTTTGAGATTATATATCATTTTCCAGGGTAAAAAGCATCCGGGGGTACCCACACCACGGTTATTTACTGTAGGGCGCCTTGATGTTGCCACTACTGGGCTAATTATTGTGACTAACGATGGTATGTGATTTGCTTTGAAACCAGTTTTATTTCCATTCTATTGTTAAATTTTGTCTTAAACAAGAACAGTTCATCTAATACTATATGCAATGATGCTTGTTTACAGGGGATTTTGCTCAAAAGCTTTCTCATCCTTCGTTTAATTTATCAAAAGAGTGAGTAAATGAGTTTGGTTAGCGAGTGTGTGTGTGTGTAAGGTTCTTGGGGGAACGCATTGTGTACAGGAAGTTTGGTTCAAAAGATTTTGATGTTGTGTGTTTCTGTTTCATAGTGTTTTACTGTTTACTTGCTCTGAACGATTGAAATTAGATTCTCCCTGTCCCATGGCAATCTCTAATCTTACACTATTGTATGGTATATGTTATTCTTTAGGTGTTTGTATTTCTAGGACCAACTGACCAAGAAAGTCCTGCATTCAAATAAATTCTCACATTCTCTGAAATATCTCGTTTGTTATCTCAGATACATTGCCACAGTCGATGGTTCAATTTACAAGAGGCACTTAATAGCCATAAGCGAGGGAACAACCATTGAGGGTGTCCATTGTGTACCTGATGCCGTGGAATTACTTCCACGTCAGGCGGATATGCAAAGAGCTCGTATTCGCATCGTGGTAATTATCTTTTGGTCTGCCACATCAGTTACATAGTGTCTCAATCTCAATCTATTAGTGAAAAGTTAACAAAGTTGCCTTTTTTATGCAAATTTATGTTGTAGGCTATGGTGCAGCATAGTATGGAACTATTGATTGTGTTATAAATTATAATGCTAATTTTGGTCATTCTGGGAGAGTGAGGAAACATAATTTGATTTCTCTAACTAATGTGAAATAATAAATTATAAGAACTTCGGGCATAGGAACCCTCAGATGAAGGACTTTAGCATATTAATGACAAATCATGTTTCCATTTTATGTTTGAGTGTTCAATAGTATCTTGGAATGTAAATACTAAACATATCAGTGGACTATTAATGTTAATTTGTACATGTAACATGGGAGTATTGGTATAGTTTAAGCAATAATCCAGGATATTGACATCCTCACCATCTCAAAATGGATTTATTTTAGTCGGTTGAATTTTCACCTTTCTACTTTTTAGAGCATGTGAGTTTTCTGATGATAGAAGACCTAGCTGACGTTTGTTGCTTCAATTAATTTTGTGTTCTCAAAGGTCCATGAAGGGAGGAAACATGAAGTTCGTGAACTTGTAAAAAGTGCTGGACTTGAGGTTAGCTTAAATCATACATATGCTGGTTAACTTTTCCAAGAAGCAAAAACGCACTAAATGCTTAGGAATATTCAGTATGTGAAAATCATGAAATTTAGTGAATCCATTTCCTGTCAAACTGGACATTGTTTAGATTTTTTAGGAGCTTGTTTAATTTTGTTAATTGCGAGTGGCATAGCTTGCATTGATGATGATTAGATATACAGCGATGCTATTATATTTTTCATGTGAGTGTTGTCTAGTGCTGATGTATGTTCTGGCTACATCCATTGTTGAAATTGTTATATCTTCAACTCAGTATCATGCTTTCAGAGGAAGCACATATACCAGGTGGGCTCTCATGACAAGATAGCACTTTCATGATTTGGGTTTTGATAATTTATCTCAGTAGAAAATGGAATATTTCTGACTATAGTTGAATATGATACTGTGTTGTCTTGACATTATTTCTGTTTTGTAATGTTGAGTAAAAGCTCGTTATGTGACCCTGCTTTATTTTAAAATCCATCAGAAAAGTTAGACCAAATCAAAGATTTTTATCACGGCTTGACACACTCATCACTTTCCTCGTCTTTGGTGGTATCTGCTTGTTTTTATGGGTTTCAACTTATATAGTCATTTTAATTATGGAAGGTTTCCATGTATGATATTTACAGATTAATAACATACTAAAGGCTTTTTCATTTTTCTCCTTCAGGTAAACGAGTAACTAACTACATGCATTGGTTTCTTATTTCAGATTCATTCGTTAAAACGAGTACGCATTGGTGGGTTTAGACTTCCACCAGACCTTGGGTAATTGTCATGCATCCAATTTTCCTTAGTTCTTGAAGTAGTCTTTATTTTGGTCCCAATCGATTGAATTCACTGATAGGTGAATTAAAACATTTTTCTTGCTTCATTTCAGGTTAGGGAAGTATATCGAGTTAAATACAACAAACCTTAACGCATTGGGGTGGAAGAGTTAACAAATATGCTTCTAAATTATTGGACTTCAAAAATATTTCTCGAGCTTGCTTATTCAGATTGGAACAGCTCTGATGCCATCGGTGTTCGTCAGCATTACTTGTTGGATTTGAGCTGTTGAATTCTGATAGTTGGTGAACTGATTGGGAGATTATTTTGAACAGTGGCAGTGCTCACTGTGGAGTGTTTGACGTGAAGCCAATATGCTTTCGCAATCAACGTATCTGTATGTTGTAGAAGAACTGGGAGAAGATTTTAAACCAATGCTTAGGAGAGATACGAGCTTTTCCTATGAACGTGAAGCCCGGGAATTGATGACATGTTTGTTGAAATCGTTGTAAACGGTGCGAATTGTCTATAAAATGACACAAGTCATTTGCCATAATATATAGGCCATTAGTTTTCTTCCATGCGTTTTCAGTACTTTGAAATTTCATAAACATTGATGAAGTCAAGAAATTAAACTTTAGCTGTTATTATAATACTATTAGTTTAATCAAACATTTAGTGCTGTAATTAGAAGATTTAGCAACGTTTTTTCTGAAGGTATAATTAAGCCACATTGCCCCCCACTTTAAAGCAAAAGTTATTTCATTTTGCATTAATAAATTATTAATATAAATGCACAAAGATCTTAGTCAGATAAAACTATAAAGAGGGCGTCCGTGCTCGGCAAGATTTAGGGCACACGTAGAAAGTAATTATACAACATATTTAGCATGAAAAATATACAAGTGATTTTCAGGTTGTCCTTAATATTGACTTGAAAGAAATGCTCTTCACACTCAAACTCAAGACCCAAAAAATAGAGAGCGAGCAAGGGAGTAACTCAAAAGGAAAGCAGCGGCAACCAAAATTGGAATCACCATTACATTACAAACAATTGATGGGAAGAAAGGAATTACAATCAAAACCACTTTTCACCGGTAGTCTACCATGTAAGATCGGCATCGGTTTGTTACATAAGCATTTTCAGAAATATGAATGAGAAATATAATTGATGTGAGGAATATAAACGAAAGGGAACTTTCTACGTGGATAATATTTCAGATACTCGATCATGTGCATCAGGAGGAATTTCCCGTCCTGGAACCTGAACGTTAAGAAGGTTGGTATACCTGTAGAAATATTTTGTCAATAGAATTCCATAGAAGTGTATTAACAACTAAAATTTGCATAAAACTTACTCAGCGCGGGTGAACAAGTGCATATGTTCTGTGATGAAGGCAACCAAGGCCTGCAACACAAATAGGAATACTAATAAATAAGATGACTGAAAAAAAAAATTGAACAAACGTAGAGTCATTAGTTATGTTGACTTGCCTCAAATGGCATGTTCAATAGTTCATAGTATGTGCGGACTCGATCCAATCTTTGTTGCACTGCTTCGCTATTTATGGATGGAATAGCTGCCAGTGCCTGTACCATCATCCAAAATTTTTATGGCTTTCAAATTTCCTTAGTTCTAATTCTATCTGAATGTACAGTCTCATATACTTGAAAATTTAGTTATATGCAACAGGCCATATATACATCACCGAGAAACTTTAGTTGTTACCTGTTCCAATGCAATAGCGTTTCGACAAATTTGCTGAACGCCAAAAAGATTTATTGATTTCATATCCGCCAAAGCCTAATAAGTAAATAAGAGAACTCTATCATTAGCAGTGAAAGAAAATAATTGATAAAATTGATTATACTGAAAATACAACTCCAAACATCAAAGAAAAAACTGTAAAAAGTATAATACCTTAAGAAATGCATTTGCAGCAACCCCACAAATTCCACCAAATAAGTAATTCCGCTTTACATTTGAAATAAAAGGAGCTATTTCCTCATCTCTTCGAGTTATCTGCGTATTCCATTAACAATTTCCATTTTATGGAAGGAATCAATAGATATGGAATTTACAAGCCTGAAAACTCAAATCACTGCAAGGCAAAACCCTTTGTGTATATAGAATATACACTCAAGTTCCACTACCATATACCGACGTGGCTATAACTTCCATGCCCAAATTTTAGCGCAATGAACTTACAATAAATTTTACGAGCTTAATTATAAATTTACACCACATTACTTCGTAGCATTTAAAAACTATTGTTCCAGGACCTTATCCTGCTTTTCTTGATTTTGAATTATCCAGGGGCAAATAATGTTTAATTGTTTTACCTCATAAATCTGATTTCGGTTGATTTCATGCTAATGAAAAAATTTGTTAACCAATTTCATCAATTGTAATTATCCTTAACTTTCATCAATTTAAATAATTCATTAAGTAAAAGGATAATCATAACATCTCAAGTCTGCAGAAACTGAGAAATAAGAGAAACCATGTCGCCTTGCACCATTACTTTATTCTTGGAATGACCAGCCTTCCATGTCACTCCCTGAATCCAACTAAGAATCTTCATAAGATAAAAACAACACACAATGATAGAAAGACACACCTGTGAAGTGAGCGAAATGATGAAGTCATCCGGCTCTTCAGCATCTTGGTCATCCAAGTATTCTGTATTTGCCATTTCCTGCTCAAAATCTTGATGCTCAGTTAAGTTTTGACATGATCGACTATCAAATTATTATTCCTTTCACAACAGGGACAAATAAACTCACAAGTGACAAACCTGCATATGGAATATTGTCTCCAATTGCATCTCTATACGTAAAACCTTGAGGCAATCAATTGCCAGTTTCCTATAATCTTGAGCAAATGAAGCTAGACTCTTTGGAGGAGCACTGTCTGAACGACTGTGATGGTCTTTTCCATGATTTGGTGCTCTCTGAGTTGTCTGTCCAAGCCTGCAAATTTAACAAAGGATTTAAACACCACAAATAATGTTCTAAATATTTGGAGGGATCTTTGAGAAAACGATGCTCATTTTCTCTCATTTGTGAAACCAGTAAAAAAACCCATCTCACACTTCTGATCAAGGAAAGAAAATGGTATTATATATGATTCAAACATGACATAGGTGCAATACAGTACCAGCAACATGGACATACAGAGGAAATATTGAATGGAAATTTGAAAAGAAATATACTGTTCCATGGCATTCAAGATGCCTTGGTGGCACCCTCCCAGGTCTCCATACTCAGTTTCATATTGCCCTTTCCTTCTTTTTCCTTTCATCATAATCTTAACTCAATCTGCTGCCCTGCCCTACCTCCCTAGACCAGGTTGTTAAATCAAACTCTTTGTCCCCATTTCTTGTGGCTCAGCATATGGGGTATTCATTCAGAAATCAGAGAAGTAATAGAGAAAGTACGCTATCAGTATTCTGAATGTGTTACATTGATTACGGTTCCATATATTACGTTTTATGATATTTAGGAAAACATAACGTCTATTGTTAATTAGGGAAATAGAGACATTGTTTTATATTGGTAGATATTGTTGATATTATTTGTAAGAATATCCTCTATTGACCACAGTTATGTCTGGTTGCCATATATACTTGTATCATTCTTCATTATAAATATATTACTGTGTGTATTTTAGACACAAGGGAGATTAACCCTAAACCTAATTTCACTATATTCAATAATTACCTCTATAAATATTAAGAGTATGACTATTAGCTTAAAGCTTAAACCCTCGCATCTAGTAACTCTTATCCTGGCAAAGAAGACAATAAAATAAAACCTATTTCAAAAGTCATAATCCATTTCCATCAGAAAGGAAAGTGTAATATATGATATAAGAATGTAAGAGCTATGCAGAGGAGGGCAATATGTCTAAATAGAAAAAAAAAAAAAAAAGAAAAAAAAAAAAACCAGCAAACAAAAATTGGACACAATGCTGACGGATCTTTATTCTTATATGGTGCTCAACTTTCTCATTTTTACCCAATGTGAGAATTAGACTCACTTGGATTTCCCAGCAACATACCACTATGGGTCTTTTGAGAGAGGATTACTGAAGAGATAAAACACCAATGAGACATGAGCCCAACTCATACAGAAAATATTGACACCACTTTCAACTCAAAACCTTAAGACAATGAGTTTATGGGTCTTCATCCTTATATGGTGATCAACTTTATCATTTTTACTCAATATGGAACTTAGACTCACACTTGACTTTCCCAACAGTATACCACTTACTAATGGGTCTTTTGAGAGATGATTACCGGAGAAGTACAACACCAATGAGACATGAGCCCAATCCACACATAAGGGATTGATACCACCTCCAACACAAAACCTTAAAGCAATGGATTTATGGGTCTTCATCTTATATGGTACTCAACTTTCTCATTTTTACTCAATGTGGGACTTAGACTACAATTTAACTTAATGTAGAACTTAAACTCACTCGAATTTCCCAACAATCTCCCCCTCAAGTGAGTCCACATTGAAACTTCCCCCTTCAGCTAACCACAAGCCCACCAAAACTAACCTGGCTTTGATACAATGTTAAGAAGTGAATTTTAAGCTTAACTCAACTCCACAAAACCGGCTTAAAAGGTGAGGTTTGCACATACTTATATACTCTAAATGAGAGTTATCTCTAGTCGATGTGGGACATCCAATACACACAGTTTAATTGTGTTGAAGTTGGAATTTAGAGATATAAAACATGAGATTGCAACTTGAAACATAAGATTTTCTTATATTAGTCGAAGACAGCTTTGACAAACCTCAGACACTTGCTGAATAAAATCAGAGAAGCACACAGGCCAGAGGCTCACAGGAAGCAGAGTCACTCACAAGTACAAACCTAGTTAGATCCAAGGGAAACAAGCACACCCAGGGGAGGTTCTCACAAGAAGTTTCACATTAGATAATAAGACTTGGGGGATCCACATTTTCTTTTCCACGACTGAAAATTGTTTGAGCATTATTGGCAATTTACAGATTTTACCAATCTTACTAGCAATCCTTCCACAATCCCAACAAAGCAAGTTTCTTGCTGGGAGTGGATGTGTTCCACCACCCACAACCTACAGATCATGGAATCTACAGTCTAAGTTGCAATACTGACAGCACTGCACATATACTTACTTTATACACAATAGTTCAATATGCAATTAAAACACTGTCTAAATTGCAAAGCATGAAGAAAATCCACCTTTCAATAGAGTCTGCAACATACTCCAATGAGTCACTAAGAGATGCCAACAAAATAAGTTTGTTGTCATCATGGATCAGGTTTTCCTGGAGAAAAAACATAACAAAGTCATTACTACATAAGCACAATATACAGGAAGAAAACTATATCAACAAGGAAACACAATAATTTGTTAGTATAGACAGAGAAAATCAAACCTGCTTAATAGGACGCAAATTTAACAGTAATTCACTTAGTTCTGATTCAGCCTCAATTGTTTCAGCATCAGATGAATTACTTTCCATATTAAACTGACCGAGCTGATTCGGTAAATATGCACTTGATGAGTTGAGTCTCATCAGTTTGTCAATATCAAACCTCCCAATAAGCATATAACTCTGCTTCTCAAGAACAGCCTGTAATATAATTGATTAAAATGTTGGCAAAAAGTGAAGGCCACCATGCTAGAGTAAACAACTATTTATAGACATGTCAATTATCAACTTAGCCAAATGCTTGAGCTTTTAGGTGCAGGTACATAAACAGTTATGTATCTAACAATCTCAAGAACCAACATAACCCAAAAGCTTAAGCTATTGGGTGGCCTAACAATACAATTGTTTAGGGAAAGGATTAGGGCCATAAATTTTATATGGAGCTTTTTGAGACCCTGGATAAACTATAGAATGAATAAAGTAGAGTTATAAAGATTGGGTCAATTCTCACCTCGTGAGCTAGCTTGAGGTTAAGTTAGACTAATCCTAAATTTAGGACGATAGCAGCCTATCCTAGATGATATTAGGTTATCCTCAACTGTCCAAAAACATACCTAGCTCTGCCGTTTTTCCTGTGTAATTTACTTGCCTTCAGCTTTCCCAGTACAATAAAAAATAAAACCAGTCTAGGGATTGAGGTCTCATGATCAAGGTTTTAAGGTTGAGCTAGGCCCAAACTAATCAAAATGTTTAAACTAAATTCAACATAGCAAAAGAAGTTGGGATGTTTATTGAATTTTAGAAAATTTTGGGGGTCCCAACACACAGTTCCTCTTGTAACAATTAGTATTACCTGTTGGCTATCCCTTGGGAAGGGAGTAATCGCCAGACCATACTTCCAAAACTTAATTCAATTAACAAAGAGGGCAGCAAGGATTAAACTCCATGCATTTCTCAATATGTGGCCAAACTTGTCCAATTCTTTGAGATGCAACTTTGAATCCATTGGCAACAATAACAAGATGATGAATTTTTGGATAAGAAATGGAGGAAAATGATGAATTGTTAGCAGGGATACAGTCTGAGGCACCTAAACTTGTACCTCAAAAGTTCTTAGTACTCATAAGAAATTTTGGATTCTGATTATTCAGAATTAGACATGTGAATAACTTTTCTGGAAAGCCACACAAGGAATAACAATTATTTTGAGCATGACCTATTCACTTGCGGTGTGAGCATTGAGGACATTCACTCCTACCACCATGTTTCCCCATATGTTCCAACCTCCTCCTTTTCCACGAGGGACTGCCATTAATAACTTCTGTTTGATTGTCATCTTTCATCAAGTACACGGAAAAGTCCAGTAACTAAACCATCAATAGAAAGAATTTGATCACCTTCTAGAATCTTATCACAAACATGATCAAAATCTGAATGTAGGATTCTCAGAACCAACACCATATAATATCTACCAAGTTTCTCGTTGAATTCCTCTAATGTTCGCCCCTAGAAATCTTTTAACTACTACAGCAGTCCTAGCCTTTTCCAAATGTGAGACCATTTTATGGTTGGTCTGTTTGAGAGAAGTTACTTTTTGAGTTGCATCAAAGAGACAGAATACCATTCACCAAAAATGTCTTGTGCATTCTTCCAAAAAGAGAAACATCCTTTAAAGGATCCGAGCATCTCTACAACACCAGGCTCATCTGATTGTCAGAAAACAACACATAATTGGAGATCTGTTTGAATAAGAAATACAAGAGCTGGCTTCAATTTCCAAATGGTCATGATATCCTTGACCAAGGAACCATAACTCCACAAAGGCAGACAAGCACAAATAATTATTCAGTTGAGCTTTGCACTTGTAATGGTACGAGTAACAGGAAAGGAAGGAGTAGAACCTGCTGAAGCCTTCTAAAAGATGAAGAACAACAACCATATCTAAGGAGAGAGAAGAACCCTAAGATTGTAAGAGGGGGAATGTGTCCCAACACCAAAACACTTCAAGACAGAGAACAAGGTCAGAAATGGAGGCAGAAGATGTTGATGAGATAGACAACAATGTTGCAAAGTGATTTTGGTAACAAGAAGGCTGTGCAGTGAGGAAACGTGCCAAAATCTGGTAGTGCAAAGATCAATGTTGATGACGCACTAGGGATTGGTTGGTTGTGTGACCATTGGGGTTGGGTCGCTTCCTTACAGAGCACCTAACCTTGACTTCTTACAATTTAATGACCGTGGAGGGTAGCGGTGGCAACAGTGGAGAACTGCAGCAACATTGACTTTGATGATAGTGGCAATAACAAATGTTGCCAGAGACAATGAAGGAGAAGACAAAGTGAGATTGTACCCGCTTTAAGACCAACTTGAATAAAGAGAAGAGGAACAAAAGAGTGTATTCAACCTACAATGACGTGCTTGTATCGGTGTATATGAGTTACAAAACAAATGTAAGGCACTGCTTTAACCCTAACCCTAAAGCTGGATACATACAAAAGAAATAATAATAAAATAACATTTCATTTTAACAGTTGTTTCAAATAGGTGACTTTGTGTGGTACATGAGGGTTTGGCATTTCTAATAATGCTTCTATTTGTGACTGTATTCTCTGTTTTTGTTTATATTCCCTAAGCAGATAAAATATCCTTCATAATTGGGCAATTCCATTCAAGGTTTTTTATCCTAAAAGGGAAAAACAATACCTCCATGTATGCAGTCCTACATCTTTCGTAAGTCCTCTCCAGAAAAGTTTGCACATACTTCACTAGATCATTAGCAAACTTGGGCATTGCTTGTGCCCAGCCAAGCACCTTCAATAAATTAGATGAAAAAGTCAGGGAACACATCCATGTTCTATAACCATCAGTTGAAAAATAAATCATCATGCATAGTGAAATAATGGCCAAACTCAGAAACTACAAGACTAGGTATCATATCATCTTCTCAGCTAATATAGAAGAATAAAACATCACATTTTTTGTAAGATTACTATCCATGTTAAAAATTTACCTCCTTTGTCAAGTGATCTATAGTCAATAATCCTTGTAACACAGGGCGACCCTTTTCAATTGAAGGAGTGTAAGCAGTAGCCACATGTGCCCTTGGACGAAATGCAGCTGGACCTGTTTAGATGTAGAGATCAAACCTTAATACAAACTTACGGTGGAGAAATCTGAGGGCATATACTATCTCTCTGTCATACACCCATTTCATATCTTTTTATCATAAAGTAAGAATTATTTTTTAATGCCTGGTTTATTTTAATTTCTAATAACATGTCTATAAACCAAATAAAGTGTGATTGCATATCAGACAAACCAAACTTCAAATTGACACTACAATTTAGATGTTTCAAAAAATAAACTAAGATGCACAGTAGACAAAATTAGGAGACAAGCATGGTGCTCAATAACGGATACAAAATGAACAGTCAGAATAGTATAAAGACTTGCTTGATATGGCTTGCTGTACGCCTTTTCGGTAGTCCACAAACATAGTTGGTAAAAAGTGGTCCTTCAGAAAGTTCTCCACAAAAGCTAGCAAACCATCATTTCTGTAATTCACAAAGTGGATAGCACCACCAATTAACATTAATAAGTTATATAGCAACAAAATTGGAGCTTGGAAAGAAGCATTATTGTCGTTCAAAATAAAATAGAGAATATACAGTAAAGATACATTAAGCATGGTACCCTAAAACAAAATACAAAATTTAACAGAAAACTAATTGAGAAGCAATCGAGCTTCCAATTTCATTCTATTTCCTTACTTTGATTAGGGTTAGTAATTATTGGATGATTAGGGTTAAAAGTCTATTATTGGATTAGTTAGGTAGGGCTTGTATTAATACAGTTACATTAGTATTTAGCCTGAGTCTTACAAAAAATAAAAAGGTCATGGAGCTTTGGGTTTTACACACACCGAATGAATCCAATCTCACATTATTCAGAGTATGCTACATAAACTATTATTTTTAACAGTATTAGAGCTTCTATAACCAAGTCTGCAGCATTCAATACTTGCTGCCTAACTTTCAAACTATAGGAGCTTATGGAAATCAATTATAATGGACATTCTGTATGCCTGTACCTCTAAAAATTGCTATCAGAATCATATAGGGTTAAGGGAAGAAAGAGAAAAAAAGTGGCCAACAATGTCTTCAATACATACTTGATCAAAACATTTATGTTTATAACAATTCAAGAATTGGAAAGAAAATGATAGAAAGTAATGAATCCAACTCCTCTTTGAGCAGCAGCTTGCTTTAATGGATAATACTATGTTCACAGGAATAACAAATGGTGCATATATTGAAATATCAACTGTTAATATATTTATAACTGCCAGAAGAAAAAACTCTTAAAGGACCACCGAAGAGCTAAAAAGCTCAGAGTCTACTGTTATTGAAGAGCAAAAGATGCTTGGAGAATGCGGCTGCTACTGAAGAGAAAAACTGCTAGGAGGGCACATGACAGTCAAAGATGTTCAGAAGGTGCAACAACTTCTAAAGACAATAAATGCTTTGAGGGTGTAGTGGCTGTTGGAGAGAAAAAATGTTCAGAGGGTCAGCAGATGTCGGAGTGAAAAAAGCTCAGAGGGTTGGCAGATGTTGGAGTGCAAAAATGTTCAGAGGGATGGTTGCCGGAAAGGAAAAAAGTTCAGAAAACTGAGGGTGTAGTGGCTGTTGGAGAGAAAAAATGTTCAGAGGGTTGGCAGATGCCATAGAGAAAAAAATGCTCCAAGAGGGCAGCAGCTGTTGGAGAGCAGAAGTGCTCTGACAGTGCAGTGGCTATTCGGGAGGGAAAGTCCTCGGATGGCACAATGATTGTTGTGGAGATAAGTTCTCGGAGGACGTGACAACTGCTAGAGAGGAAACTATGCTTGAAGAACACAGTGGCTGCTTGGCAAGCAAAAAATGTTAAAGTTGGTATTGTTTACCCAAGAGAAAATGTTGGTCAATGAGGATGATAATGCTCTATACCATAGACAGGATTAGTGACAACATAGGTAAATGAGGATGATAATTCTTATATATTATGAAGAGATAGAGTAAAAAGTAATAAAATCAACAATTAATAATGAGAAATATTTCCTAAGAAATTTTCCTATTTGATGAAATCAAATCATATCTTTCACAGACTACAACATTTTTTAGCTCACCCAAGTTGGGAATACTTTGTTGGCAGCATTGAAGCAATTTTATCTGTGAACTGCACAACAAAGTCAATAACCCAGTGAGGAACAAATATGATAAGGAATATGATCAAAACTTTACACGACTATAGAAAATCGAATATGCAACACCTGAAGCACAGGTCGGTATATGGATGCGGCTAGATAAATGCCTTCCTCAGGCAAAACTGCTGCTGAACCATAACCTTCTTGTACATTGGGACCCTTCCTATTCCAACCTTGGCGAACAAGATCAACTCCTGAATATTATTGCAACCGGCCATAAATGTTGAAATAAGAAGAAATTAGCAGCTTAAGAAACAAGTAAATGATAAAGAAAAACATGAATATATATCATATGACATAAACTTGTGTTTTAGAGACAATGACTTGTCGTTAGATTATAAACTGCAAGTAGGGAATAAAAATAATTACTAGTAAAATAAATGATATTACAAGAAACTTCCATGGGTTGTTTACAAATTAAAGTCATTACAGATGACACATGTACCAGGTCAGAAATGCATACTATAGGAATGGAGAATCTTCACAAGCTGAAGAACAACCATATAGAATTGTAGACACTAGACACACAAATGGCCAGAAAGTAAATGTTTCCTAAATATCAGCAATTACTTGTTTATGTTCTATCCAAAATTACTTGCAGTCTTAAACATTAATAATTTGCTTATCCAGATCAAGATATTAGTAAGATTCATACTATAATATATCATATTTATTGGACAGTAGCTTTAACCATCACAAATGTTAAACAATTACAAAGGAACATAGAAAACACAACTGTGAAACATTCTAAGTATTCTGACAAACACAAATTACCTGCTCAAAAACTTATGAATTCCAATTTCTTTAACATTGCAATTTTTTCTTTGCCATCAAATAAATCACATAAAACTCCCAAGAACCTCTTTCTCTATTTAGAAATAGAAATTTTATGCAAAAAAACACATTGTGAGGAAAAGAGATACTCTGGAAAAAAAATGTAAACACAAGTATGAGAAACTAAAAAATCAGCAAGGCTACCCCATCTCTCAGAAAACAAGAAACACTTGTCCTAAATATTTAAGGTTATTATATAACTAATAATGTGTAAAAATAATGCAGAAAGAGATACTGATACTCCAAAGACGAGGCGTAAACCATAACTCAAATGATAAATATATCAGAGTTACTAGAGTGTGCCAATATTTTAAACATTCGAGGCGCATCATTTTAGGCTTTACCCAATACTAATTAATCACACGTTCATCCAGTTGATGATAGCAATATGCTGCCGCTGAAAGACAGTCAAACCAGATCTATTCTTTTCATGTTAATAATGACCAGCACAAAGTTACAAATCATGTCCTTTGTACAAAATTTATCCTCAGACTCAAACAAACGCATCTCTATCATTCAGAAAAAGGTTATAGAGACACCAAGGTGTTTGCCACATCCCTGAATCTTAATTCTAAAGTATGACTTATTTGGACAATGCATTTATCTATCCAAAGCTCAATCACCAGAAATATTGTAAGTTAATCTAATTAAATTGGAAAATTCCATCAAGGAGAGCCTTCTTTAATACATTCATATAGGCGCACATCAGTAGTTTGCATAATTAGTGCAAATTAAGTTGCATCAAAATTGTATAGCAGATCTTAACAACTTTGAACCTACATCATCATGAGTCTTTCATCCTATTAAAAATTGATCTAAACCTAACTCAATCTTAAAAAACTGACTTATTAGGAGAGGATTGCCCATCACCTCCAATTATAGATTGTAATTTTTTAGCCTATCTTTAGTCTATGTGAAACTTGGGTTTTTCTCAATATACCTCTCAAGTCCAACACTATTGGGCTTGCTACGTGCATACCACAGTAAGTAACCCTTTTAATAGATATGGGACAAGCTCTGATACTTTATTATAGAGCGGTTTAGGTCTAACATAACCCTATAAAATTGGTTTATAAAATGAGGATTGCCCCCACTTGTATTCTGTATTTTGAAACTATCTATAGGAAATGTGGAATTTGGGTTTTTCTCAACATCTATGTTACAATTTGAAAATTCATTTTACTTCTTTCATAGAATTTATTGTTTAGATATTTTAGGAAGTTTTAGATTTGATTCCTATTGTTTTTGATTTTGTATATTGGATGTATCTTGATTTTATTACTAGAATATGAATTCCACAATCTTAGAGATTTGTTTCCTAGAATAGGAAGTGACTTATTTATCTATCTCACAGTAGACCAACCATTGGTTTTTCTGTGAGTCTAATCAGTCAATTTATGCATCAACCAAAGGAAACACATTTACAAGCAACTCTTAGAATTGTCCAGTATTAGAAAGGGGCAGCAGGAAGAGAAATTTTGTTCAAAAGAAACAAGAATGCTAGTATTGAGGCATATACTAATGTTGATTATGCAAGTTCAATAATAGATAGGAGGTCATCGCACCTTCCTTGGTGGAAATCTAGTAACTTGGTGTGGTAGCTAGATCTAGTGTCGAGCAGAATTTGCTCAAGGAATATGTGGATTGTTATGGCTGAAGATTATATTGGAAGACAAAACTTAAAGATAAAGTGGGATGAACCTGAGGTTATATTGTGACTATAAATCTCCAATCAACATAGCTCACAACCCTATATAACATGATAGAACTACACACATTGAAGTGGACAGACATTTTATTAAAGAAAAGCTTGAGAGTGGCTTGATTTGCATCCCATATGTGTCTACTCAAGGATAGCTTGTTGACATACTCACCAAGGGGCTGAACAACAGTAACTTTGAGAGAATTGTATCCAAGTTGGGGATAGAGAAAACTCACTCACTAGCTTGAGGTGGAGTGTTAAGATATTTTATGAAGTTTTAGATTTGATTCCTATTATTTTTAATTCTGTATATTGGTTATTCTTGATTTTATTACTAGCATATTGTTAGATATTCCTGATTCAGTTTATTATATTTTTGTCATTAAGTTGTTAGATGTAACAGCCTTAGACCCATCTCTTTGTATTTTCCTATTTATAAATGCATAACCCTATGTGCTCCATACATACAAGATGATTCACACTTTGCTTTATTCTCCTTTATTTCAACATGGTATCAGAGCTAGTGTCAATCACCGCCTCCCTAGTGAACCCACGATCTGCTGGTGCTAAAATTTAGGGATTTGTTTCCTAGAATAGGCAATGCTTATTTCCAAATTTATCCCATTAGTGTATGTATATATACCAGATGTATGTAATGAGACTATATAAAAATATTTTCTTCTAAACTTGAGATTTATCATACCCTGGTTAGGCATGGATATTGTAGCATCAGTAAAGCGAAATGCGAAGCTAAGACCATCTTCTGATCCATCCCTGTAATCAATAAGAAATGATAATTAATAAGAACAGCATACAAATTTGGTCAAGGTGAAGTTTGTTTTGTACATGGAATCTTTCATTTAAATTCAAACAAAAACACTCTATTGTCCCAAGAATAGGATTCCTAGGAAATTTTATAAAATGCGTGTGCTTATTAATCTCATAGGAATAATATGTTAATTTCTGATGAGGTTTTATTCTCGTGTGGAACTTTAGTAACTTGAAAATCAATTTCTAGAAGTTTTATAGAATACTTGGTTACTGTACTGAGGTAAAGTTTTTCTCTTCGCAAAATTGCTTAAAATATGGTGTGTTTGTGTGTTAAAGGGAAAGGCACAAAATGAACTATTATGAGACAAGAAATAACTTATTTGAGTTGCAAACCATGTGCTCCTAAATTAGAAGATTAATAGAGGATTCCAAAAATAGTTTTCGGCACTGGAAGTTTGCTAGTAATTTAATTTATTATCCCTTTAGTTCTTATGCTATATTGGTAGATTTTTCTCAATTTATTTATTCTAAGGTTCTGGGAGCTTATGTGGCAAAAGGACCCGTATACAATAAAAAAGAGAAGTCAGCTGGTAAAGGTTCCATAATGATGAGTTCGGGGGAGGAAGGAAAATGTTTGCAGCCCTATTCCCACAAGCAAAGAGGTTGTTTCCAGAATTTAAAACCTGTGACCCCCAAGTCACAAGGCCGTAAACATACCACTGCACTAGGGCTCATCCTCTCAAATGACCCTAAACAATAATTCAAAATAAATGTTATATTAAAGGACAATATAAATTCAATTCACTTGCCTTTTATCTTTGGAAGGGACTTTGCTTGCAAGCCTAGCTGTTTGAACAGCAGCATCAGCAGATGCAGCTTCAGGAGTGGCCCGTAGAATTTCACAAATAAGTTGTTGGCATTCACTCTATAAAAACATGAGTGAAGGAATATAAGAGGAAAGTATAAATAAAATATAAGTAATATAATGTAGGTCCTGTCAGTCTCATTACTTAGGCTCCCTTTACAATGAACTTAAACAGAAACCTTTCATGTTTCTGTCACAAAATGATGAGATGGAACAAACCAACAAAGGATATGAATTATCCACATCACGTATCCTATTTTTTCATATAAATTAGGTCACCCTTTGCCACTAACTGATGAAGCAGAAACTTAATGCGTTTTGGTAAAATGATCAAGAATAACATGATAGCACAACACAATCTATACAAGCCACATTGCAGCCATAAAAAAATGCATGCTTTAATACTAATCTAATGGCATGAGGGGTTAAAAAGGAACATTGTATGATTATATGTGTGTGTACAGGGAAAATAGAAAACATTTTCCTAACCCAAATAGGCCCTAAGCATTTAAGTATTAACAAAGTTAGTTGCTGAAGTGGATGCAAAGTGACCAAGCTTCAGCAACCAAGTAGTCAACAATTCAATCCTTGCAGCTCTAATTAGATTCAAGGTAAGCTGCTGAGTGTTCCTTGTGCATTGTCCATATTTCAAGCTCAAAAGCTCTTGCAAAAAGGGGGTATTTAAAAAAGAAAATCATTCATTGGCAATCACTTATCAGCATAATCTTTTAAAGAAAATCGGTCACTGACAACGTCTGATATATTTAGAGAGAGAATTTATAAATGTACTTAAACTTCAATTGACTATCCAATAACCACTATATCCTATATATTATACGTTGAGCAGGGTCTGTAACTTAGACCAAGACAACAACCATGTCTAGTCATACCAAATTGTATATTTATTTTAAAATCTATTATCAAATATCTTGCAATTACATTGTCCTAACATAGACTACCTGTAACACTGTCAGGGAGAAACCAATGGTGTAACCTCCGGTGGCTTGAGATGCTTCAGAATCAGGGTTCCAACTTATATCCACTGGCACTGATTTTGGCGTGTTTATGTCAGCATGCTGACTGGCTTTTGCTTCTAAAAGCTCCCCAACAATGACATGATTCTCTAAAGAGTGACACATGAGATTGAAAAATTAAATTTTTAATAATGTATGATCAACACAGAAAGGAGAATAATACGTAAAATTATTGAGTCTCACCAAATAATCGAACAACAGAATCCAAAATTGAATCAAGAAGCTCCTTAGCAGTAACCTGTGCTTTCCCACCAGGAGCCATAAGAGGCGATACGGGGCTCACAGCCAACAGAGTCCCACTGCTAGATATTCCATTCTTAGGCTTCTGCTTTGGCAGTTGAAAACTTTCCAGTTGACCTTTTATGAAGTGCAGATTACCTGTTCCAGCGTGGGAACCATGCCCAGTGCTAGACCTTGATGAATTCAAAAACTCTGCATGAGCTTTAATATTTGATGTAATTATGTCGTGAATTGTTGGCCGCAACCTTTGGCTGGTATAGAATAAAACAAGCACAGCTTATACACCAACTAAGCAAATATAGTTAAAAGGGTAATAATAAAATAATGTGAGACGTACACAGTTGCACACACTCAAAGAAATAACAATAATAACAATTAGATCACCAGTATTTAGTTATTTTCTGCAAAAAGGGTGATTTGCATTTGAATTTCAGGTTTGTCCCAAAACAAACCACTAGAACTAGAAGTAATACATACACAAAGGAAAGAAACCCCACAACAAGTACCAATCAGGATTGAACCTAACATCCTTCTGTACATCTGCAGACTATTCCACAATATCAAACATGTACGTTCATTTAGTGACAGCATTCTTAGACTTGCAAACACTAGAACTGGACATGACCACTTATGTTCAGCATAATGTAAAATAGTTATTCACCAAAAGTAAAGGATAATGTTAGAAATTTAGAATTTTAGGTCCACTGCTATTTAAGAAAATATAAAAGACTAACAATCGAAAAATTCACATAATTTTCTTTGAATTGGGAGGGTACCAGCATCTATAAAGTATGATATTAGAACAATAAGGACAAAAAGAAAAATGATATTAGAATAAAGTTTAAAAAAAATAGCATTGGATTACTGGTTTTTAAATAGTATAACTGGGAAATAAAATTGCAGAAAAGGTTTTTGATTGAACACATAAAATATAAATTCAGATGGAGAGAAGAGATCATGCTATCTATACAAGTCTGCAAGTTAGTTTGAAAAGGAACTTAATTTAAAAAAGCATTCCGAAATCTTTAAAATTGTAATGATGAGATTCAGTTAGAAAAATTAAACACCAACGTAGGAAATGCCTTAGGATAAGAGTGTTTTGAAAGGAGAACAATAAATTGCCAAGATAACAAACCATATCATAGCTCCAGCAGCTGCAACTTTGCCAAGCATGCAAAGGCACTCAACCATGGTCTGAAGATACTTCACATGAAGTGGAGCATCACTCTTTCTAATTGTTTCCTATGCACAAGAAGCTCAGAACATCAGTTCATGACACTAGAAGTCACCAGGTGCCGAATTCAATACAATTATGTCACTCATTTGTGAATTCAATACAATTACGTCACTCATACAAGAAATTCATCAGGTGTCGAATTTGAGAGCCATGTTGGCATTTGACGAAGAGCATTATTGGAATCCTTTGGTACATCACTACCATTACTTCTCATTGCTGCCATATTCCCATCTAAGGTGCCTTCCTCATTTGAATATGCCTCATCACGGCCATCGTAGGAACTGAAATACATTTGATGATGACATTTAATACATTTTTACTAGTATACTCAGTAACGTCAATCCCAAAATACATAGAAACATACACAATTGTCAGAATATCTTCCTAAACTAATATTATAAGCTATATTTAATATTAGTGAAGACAACTCAATTCAAAGTACACATTAAGAAAACAGAAAATTACACCAACCTCAGATTATGAGAGAAAAAGAAGTGATAATGTACCAAATCACACTATCATAGATAGCATGGAATAGTATAACCAGTATACCAAAATAACATTACCAATAACTCTCATCATGCACTGCACACAAAATACAACAAAGTGATAGGAACATCATAAATTTCATCTCTGTACCATGAAAGAGTTATTTGCAATCAACAGTGAAAGGTTCGATAATAAAAAAACATAATGCACCAATAGGAAATCAGTAACATGGTTTATGTAGTACAGAACAAGTAGAAAAATAGCATAAATACTGATAAATTCAATTACCCTCCTGCCACTGATCCTGTCCTATAGGATCCATCAGTCTGAAGACTATTCCGACTGTCACCTTTGAATGATCTTGTTCTTCGAGACAGTGATTGTGAATTATGTGCAGCAAGGGAAGCAGTGGTGGTTGGTACATCATCATCATTCTCTAACAAAGTTGAGCCAGCAACACTGAACAAACAGCACTTCAGATACATTTAACTTAACAAAACAAATAAATCACATGACTTAAAACTCGAGAATATATATTTCAAACTATTCGGTCAGATAAAAATTTTGTTGTACTTGAGCATTCTTGACATCCAAATGTTTCAACACAAAAACACACGCAAACAACATATAGGAGAAAGTAGCTATAGAGAAAATAGAGATCTGGAGTCTACATGAGAATAGCATGTCAAAAATATGCAGCAGATATGATGCTTAAAGCTAGTAATTAGATGCGTAAAGCAAATACCTATATTCACCCTTATTGTACAAATGGGCATGTAAATCCTCCAAAATCTTATAAAAGAGAACTCCCCGTAACTTCGTTAACTCAGAACGGACATCTTGAAGTGCCCCAACCTAAGCCACCCGTAAATCATAATTATGACACACACAAAGCAGTTAAATAAGTTGGAAAATATGAATAATGTGAAAAAACGAAAAAAAAATTAACAAGACATGAGTTGTAGAATAGAGTTACATTTGGTTGAAAGTTCAATACATACTAAACAAATGGAATTGTTAAAAAAGGTCTCACCTTCGCCCTTTGGCAGAATAGACCTGAATAGAATATTCCTTGCATGGACAGAATTAAATACTATAATTAAGAGATCAGGCCAGACTGGTTTTGTATTTATTCTATGGGAACCATTAATCCCTAATTTTAGGAATTAACTGTATATTCTGTAGTTTAGTAACTTCTTTACTAGACCATTTGAATTCTATTTAGGAGTTACTGCACTTCTAATCAAATTACCCAAAAACATTTTTCTGACTCCCTTTCATATGTTATTATTTGTAATTATCATTATTGTCAAAGAGGTGTGATGGCTTTGTTATAGACTTGGATTTATTAAGGCCTGCTCAGTTTAAGAAATATGTTTTCATCTCCTGTTTTCACTAATAATTACAAAAACAGCACGTATTTCATCATTTCTAGTACCAATATTTGAAATCAGAAAAAAAAAAAAAAAAAGTGACACGTTTGTAACAACAATAAATTTAAAAATATCCCAAAATAAATAGGCCTTAAGTCTCTCTGGCTCATTATTATTGTTGGCTTCAAGTACATACCCTTTGCTCTAAATTATAAAAATCTTCTTTTAACAAAAACACATAAATACAAGGTTCAAAAAATAGAACTGTAGCAGTCCTCTAGATAATGGTAGTAAGTTAAGATCTTACATTTTGTAGACCTCGCTCAAGCATCAATACTGATTGCACATGCAATTGAACCGCAGCATAAAATTGCTTCTCTGAAATGAGTTTCTCGATGCGAGCTGGAACCTGTATCTTAGAGCTTCAGAATCAAAAACCCTCTATGAAATCAATAATTTCAAACAGAGCAATTGAAAAGAAAGTATGTGTGAAATTATTATCAAAACAAAACACTAAAATCTACAAATGAGAATGACAAATAATTTGCTGTCTTGGATACTTTTTAAATAGATACTATTGGCTCTTCAGTGCCTGAGCATTCAGATCATGAGCTTATTTGATACAGTATCAGAACACAGTTGACCCGATGTCTAAAATCCTCTGTCATCATCAGACTAATAATTAAAATTTCAACACAGTAATACTATGTTTCAGTAACATAAGTGTTAGGCATTAGCCTCTATTTTATCTGTTTCATTACCAATGTGCTTACACATGATTCTTTTGTCATGGTTAAAGCAAGCAATACTGTTCTCTAACTTAAGGAATTAAATTTTAGGGTCAAGTGGTTCATTGACAGCTGAAAATCACTAAAAATTTTGGACAAAAAAAATGATGGTCTATATTATAATAATTACTTATTATTTTGCAGTTAAAGGAACATATTATACAAATACAAAAAATGCAAGTGTTTTATTTCAAAGCAAAAACTGGTAAGTAGCTCAAACAACTCCAAATCAGGGCATGTAGAATCTGATCAAGCAAGCATAAGTTTAAACAATGGAATGGGATTCCGTTATTCCCATAAACTGACCAAAGTCACAATTGGATCAGAATGACTACAATAAAGAATAGACCTTGGCAATGTCTTCAATTTGATCCAACAAGGATATTATATGTCGCAGTGTGACTGATCGATACCATAGTTGATGCAATTGCTTATTGCGGGCACTTAGGCGCTTCTTTGCCTCTGCCAAATCTACTCTTAAGACAGATATACTTTCAGTGGATTCACTGAAGAGCTTCAAGATCTGGAGATAAACAAAAATAGTTATCAAACGGAAATTCATATAATTCAGCTGAAGAAATCCGGTTACCATTTAAAGAATTTCAAGTTCATGAAAAAGAAAATTTAAGAACAAAAAACAGTTTCAATTATTTTATTAATAAAATGTCCTTCATTTTATTTACATCTATAACTCCTTCTCAACTTTAAATTCTTAAGATACAAGAAATTCAGGTTAAGATTGTTTATTGTTTCTCATCTTTTTTAACCTTGCATTCCAGATCAGAAAAAGAAAGTCTCTTAAGATTGTAATTACACAGAATCAATACAAAAATTAGATTAAATGGACATAAACAAGGCAAGAAAAAGAAAAATGAAATGGTATATAATACATTCTAAAAATAACAGTAAACATAAGTAATCGAATTAAAAACAACTTAAAAACAACAAATTATGTCCCACAAATTATGTAAAAAACAGGTTGATAATTAAAAAATATATTTTGTTCTTTCTCTTGTCTTATAACAAACTTATAAGAAACAAAAAAAGCTGACAAATCTTTGAAAATTGAACAAAGCAGCAGCTGTTATGCCAATGATATGAACCTGATATTGTGACAAAAACTATAATCTGTGGCAGGATCAATACATACACATATACACCACCCAAGACTTTCAATGACAAATGACCGTGACCGACCCAGTTGTCCATAGTTCAATGTATATTTGAAGTAATCACAGAAACAAAATCTAAAGAAACCTGGGAATAGTTTTGGATAGCTCTGTTGAAGCCACTATGGTAGGAATGTACTACTTCATCCACAACATCTTCAATGATATCACTTTGCTCCTTCAAAAATTGGGCAGCAGCATCACGGTCTTTTGATGTCAAAATGTGAACAACATGAGGTAATGAATCAAAACGAGCAGCAATCCAACATTCATCTATCCTCAAGAGGTCTTCTCTTAAAAACTGCATTCAAATGTAGCATTGAGACTCAGATTACCAAGAATAAGTATACAGTGTAAGCATGAGTCAGTACAGAATAAATACCATAAGTACATAACAACAAAAGCTTCAAAAAAAATAATTTAGATTCATAATTTATAAGTTTACAGTCAAGACATCTTTACTATGAATAAACTTAGAAACAGAAAAGAGAATTTGCAGGAAAAGGCTTTTTAGAGAAGTCCAACTACTGACCAACGAAGAGCAATTAACACTGTCAAGCAAATGAAGAGGGGTTTTACATCCAAAGCTTCTCGGTCAGAAGGATTTCAAGAAAAATAGAAATTTTAAGAGATGGCAATGCAAACAAGACAAATATAAGAGGACAAGAGGGGGAATATAATGTTAAAACAATGACCCCGACACATAAATCCTCATAGAATATAATACATTATCCAAACCCTGAATGCCAAAGAAACCAAAAGCAGGCATGTAAAATAAATCTGAGATAAATATCCAGAGCCAAACGAAAATCTGATATTCAAAGAAAAGTGGTTTCTGATTGATATTCAAAAAAGAGCAATTGCTCTTAAATAGAATACAGAAAACTTAATGACAGAAAATACTAAGATATGAGAAACACAATTTATCCCTATAATTCACAATCAATGGTCCTGTATATTAAATCTAAAATATATTGTCAGCCTCTTAATCCTCCTAATTAAGGAGTGTAATTAAATCTCCTAATTATGTAATTAAAACGGTACAAGGAAATATTATCTGCAGCATATATCAAAAGAGGGTGACACTTACAGCTTTATCTGCAGGCAAAGGTAACTCATCAAAAATTCCCATATCGAGTCTTCAGTATCACCACACACCATGAAGGTATGGGATTAACTTGCTCCAGCAAACCCACAACTTTAACTGAAATGCATGAATACAAGTTAAAACAAATAAAAAGAAAAGCTAATATTGCTTTAACATAAAAGTCAGGTACCATCTACTAAAAACACACAATTGCACTCAAATAAAATAAGAATTCGCTGATAGGTGTTGAATAAATGTGAGGAATAAACAGTACTCTAATAGGTATTGGATAGATGTTGTCACTTGTATTCTACGCAGTTCTTTAAATATTTAGAACACTCTTCTACATATATATATATATATAGTCTTATTTGCTGATAAAAAAATAATAAGAATTAGCTAGACTTTAACTGGAAACGAATCATGAAAATTCTTAAGCAAACTTGTGTAATATTAAAAAACAACACTTCAACTTGCGCACTAGTCTCTAGACGATAAAACATAGTTTAAAAACTGGAATAGCAAAATCAGAAACTTTTGACCAAAATGATATATGCACAATGTAATGACAACTCTCTCCGTCATTCTGCAACAACCAGAAAACACAGCAACAAATTTCCGTTCTTAAGTAAACATTTATTTCCGGTGCAATTTCAGACAATTATTAAAATTCAATAGGCAGCAAACTCCCAATAAACTTAATCCAGCACAGCATTGAAAGAGCCAAACAACAAACGTACAATTACACATCCTTATTATCATTTCTATGGCGATGTTAACTAAAACACCAAAAACACGATTCAACAACTATGAATAGAGACAGATCCCTGATTTCGGCTCACACGAACACTTCAGTTGAGCTCTTTAACAATTCACTCACACGAAACAGACTACGCGGTGCGATAGCACAAAAGCATTTGACAATTCAGAGTGAAAAAAAACCCAGGAAAAAAAATGGTAGCAACAATTCGGAATACACATTAAGAGTTGAAAGATCTCGAGAAAATGAAGCTCGAAATCGAGATTGAACGTGTGCGCGTTGAATCGAAGGTTTTGCGAATCGAACCTGCAGCTGAAGGAATGAATCAGAGACGAACA
>Ga0214544_1000175_pt1 | contig 99618 bp, 34 predicted proteins | sample CNSS3metaG_FD_160074 | JGI IMG/M metagenome (GOLD analysis project Ga0214544, IMG submission 160074) | Root nodule microbial communities from cowpea collected in UCLA plant growth center, Los Angeles, California, USA - CNSS3 | ecosystem: Host-associated > Plants > Roots > Nodule | place: USA...
TTTTCTCTCGATTTTTATTTTTTATAATTATATATATATATATATATATATATATATATATAAACTTATGTCTTTAAAATAATCATTCTATCACTAAAATTTCAAAGAATTATGAAATAATTTAGTAATTATGTTATTAAAAATTGTACACACATCAATAAAAATATTTTTTTTGGTGGCATAAATTTTAAATTAATTTATGTAAATGTATTTTTTTATAATAACATAAAATTTATTAATTGACCCCAGAGTACAATTTTACATAGTCTATTTATGATTAGTAGAGTACTGAATTCTTTAAAATTTTGATAATAATTTTCGATTATCAATAAACAAATTCACACCAAAAATAATTATAGCGCACACCATAAAAATTCACTTCATAACAATAATATTGCCATTAATCTAGAAAACAAAAAATACCATTTGATATTGAAAAAATAATTATTTCTACAATCATTAATAGAAATATATTTATTATACAATTATATTAGAAAATTTTCTAATTCAACTAATTAAAATTTCATTTAAAACCGTTACTGAAAATATTTTAGAAAAAAATCTATAAAATTTAGCGAATAGAAATTCACCATACAAAAACAAATACCCTTTTCAGATTGATGTCAATATGTGTTTTTCAACAATTTTTCTTTAAGAGTAAAATTCAGTATAACATATTAAGCCTCTTCATTTATAATTTAACGAATTAAACCTGACAAAAGTTATCCATAAAATAAAATATGAAAAAAAGGTTATAAAAGCAAAACAAAAAATTGATGTAGAAAAAGTGGGTCCTAAGAGTCACGTGGCAATCATGTCATTGCCACGATGTCACCATTCCGTGCTTATTTCCGCACTACCATGAAGCATACGGTGTGACAAGGCACAGGGTAATATGGATCCAGTGGCATTTTCGTAATCTCGTTGAACTGCATAACACCGCTCTCCTTCATTGGTTCGTTCATCCTCATGGTATTTACACCGTGCTTTCTTACAATACAAATAAACACATTTCTCTCTCTCTCTCTCTCTCTCTCTCTCTCACTGAGCTCGATCTCCTTGGGCTCGTCGAATTCGGTTTCTGATCTCCGAAGATTGATCTCGATAGAGGCTAGTGCACTCTCCAATCTGCAAAAATGGTGAGCTTCCTCTCTGATCTGCTCCTTCGCAAACGCTTCTGCATTCTTATCAACCTTAGATCTGGACTGAATTACCTTCGATTTCATGATTTATCTTTCCGCCCTCCACTCTTTCAATGTCGAATGCTTTTCTACATGTTACTTGAAATTCGAGCCTCGCAATTCGCTTTCCTAGCTCTTGCTATTTCAATTTCAATGTGATCTACCGTTGAACCGTGCACTGACTCGTGTTTTTTGTTCGTTTGTTTGCTTTCTCTCTTGTTACTTGCACTTGCAGCCTCTCAGACTCGAAATCAAGGTAATTCTGCTTGTATTCTGATTCAATGTATATTTGCTTTTGGTTTCCCGTAGTTTTTTTTTTTTTTTCATTGCCTATGAGATTAGATTTCTTGGAAACTAAGCGCAGTGTGAATGATTAACTTTCTGGCTACTTAATCTAACTTGTTATTGTGGTATTTGATCAGCGAAAGCTTGCGCAAAGATCAGAAAGAGTAAAATGTGTGGATCTACATCCAACAGAACCATGGTAATGCCTCTTATTCTGCTGTTGTTTTGTTTCTGAATTTAATTTATGATGTGAGGAAACTTTATTATTGGGAATATATGTAGTTCGCGGGGGGTATTTTAGTCACTAGTAGTGATGTTTGTCATCCAAGGTTACTGTTGGTGTCATTTAATTAAGTACCTGAAGCAACCTTGTCAATGCAGGATTCTGGCGAGTTTATACTCTGGAACTGTCTGTATCTGGAACTACCAATCTCAGGTATGCAATTTTTTTTTTATATTGTTTTTTTTTTTTTTTCTAACCGAGAAATGTAATGGTTGATATATCTTGGCACTTAGTTAGACACAGGTGTTTATCGATTGATCTACGAACAAGCCACCTTTTGCATGGTGCCAATATATAATGAGCTACTGATTCAAATCGAGGGGACCTATTCTATGATTCCCTCAAATTTTTCAAGTATCTATATTATATAATTGATTAAACATAGTAGTGTATGATGTAGTGACTCATTACATGGAGGAAATATTGAACGAACAAATGGTGCTCTTTAAGTGATTTTGTCTTGAAGCATGGCTAGAAAATGTTACAGTATTTTGTACTTTACAATGAATAGAAACTGGGACTTGTGTGAAATTTACATACTGGTCAGTAATTTGATGAGTAGACTTTGTGCCTTTTTAATCCAAATCACACCCTTTTGAAGTTTCCAAAGTAAGACCGGTTATTAATCTTATTTAACAGATCTTATTATGTGCTTCTGAATATTTTTGGTGCCTTTATAAGGCTTTCTGTTGAGCTGTGAGACTTAAGCACGTTTTCATAGATTGATAAAATTAGAATAACTGTAGATATTATGATCATCGTTTGGCATTTGCTTTGCTTTTAACACTTCATATTATGCAAGGTTGATTTTTGCAGTTTCTAGTGTATCAGGTTAGGATTTGTAGTCTTGTTTTTCTATGATGGGTATTGGTCTTGTTTTTCTAGTGTATCAGGTTATAATTTTATAGCTTGTGACACACTCCTTCTATCTTCATAGATTGTTCATAAGGGATGTTAGTTTCTCAGTCTCCTGTTTTATATTTAAATTCTTCACAAAACTGGTGCTTTAAATGGGTTGTTGTTAATTTCAATGGACATTTGCTTCTGTTATTAACATAATTTTATTTATTATATTTCAGACCATGGCCAAATCTTTTGAGGTTACTGAGTTACCAGGTACATGAAGTTGTGAATCTTATTTAGTCCATTTGTTTGTATAACTAGCTCTTGATGCATTTTCTAAGAACCACTAGAGCTCTTATACAACATAATTTTGCAGTTAGATCCGCCAAGTTTATTGCACGCAGACAGTGGGTTGTTGCCGGAGCAGATGATATGTTTATTCGTGTATATAATTATAACACGATGGATAAGGTCAAAGTATTTGAAGCACATACTGATTACATTAGGTGTGTGGCAGTTCATCCCACCCTTCCTTATGTGCTTTCATCATCTGATGATATGCTCATAAAACTCTGGGATTGGGAAAAAGGCTGGGTCTGTACCCAAATATTTGAAGGGCATTCTCATTATGTCATGCAAGTCACATTTAATCCCAAAGACACAAACACCTTTGCCAGTGCATCTCTTGATCGGACCATAAAGGTATATTTATGTTGTTTCCTTCTGTGCCAAAAAAGTAAATAGATCTATGATCCTATGATATAATGCATCAACACAACTGTTTTCTTCTTTTTCAGATTTGGAATCTTGGCTCACCTGACCCTAATTTTACATTGGATGCGCATCAGAAAGGAGTGAATTGTGTTGATTATTTTACAGGTGGTGACAAACCATATCTAATCACTGGTTCTGATGATCACACTGCCAAGGTTTTGTTTTAATATTTGCTTTTTTGTTTGTCTGCTTCATTGATTTATCTGCTTATGCAATTATGTACATACATATATACATATATATATGCATATAACATATGAAGAGGAATAACAGTTGAAACTTACGAAACAGGTATGGGATTATCAGACCAAAGGTTGTGTCCAGACCCTAGAAGGCCACACACACAATGTATCTGCTGTATGCTTCCATCCTGAACTTCCTATAATCATTACTGGTTCTGAAGATGGCACAGTACGCATATGGCACTCCACAACTTATAGGTAAAGTGGAATGCACAAATTACTGAGCTATGAGGTTTAATATTATGCTTATTGCATTTGTCACTTTGCTCTAGATTTTTTTCTTCAATCGTCATCACTTGTGTTCGAAATTGGATTATTGGATTATTGGTTTATGGTTGACTTTTGACCTTAGAGAAATAAGACTTATATGGGTTTGCCCTTTTTGTTTATTCTGTTTGTATAGGCACATAAAAAGAGTGGAAAGGTTTATTTTGGTGACTATAATGTCTAGATTTGATTTAAAATTAAGATAGCACATATTGCGATTGACGGGACATATTTATTTCTTCATTTTTCTATTTAATTTCAGGTGTCTGTTTTTAAGCTGTTGCTATATTTATTGGAAGTATATTTTCGAAATTTGTTTTATGGTTTGATCTGCTTGCAGGCTGGAAAACACATTGAACTATGGCCTTGAAAGAGTCTGGGCTGTTGGATACTTGAAGGGTTCACGTCGGTGAGCTTTTTCGCGGATAAATATTTTGCAATTTCTTAATAATTTTTTTTATGCCCTTGAACAGTGTGAGTGGGAGACTGCTGTGGCAAATTGTGCCTGTATTATGAAGTCTCCTTGCATTTACTCTTTTTTCATAACCAAAATTGTCGGGTGCGTTCAAACAGAGTTGTGATTGGCTATGATGAAGGAACAATTATGGTCAAACTTGGTCGAGAGGTACCTGTGGCTAGCATGGACAACAGCGGGAAAATTATTTGGGCTAAGCATAATGAAATTCAGACTGTCAATATCAAAAGTGTAGGAGCAGATGTTGAGGTGTGAGCTCTATTATAAATTTTTGGCTAAATGACGCATGAACTGTCAAGTTCTCTTTATTTTTAGTGACATGTGCAAGTACTATGCTTGTTAGATTGCTGATGGAGAAAGGTTACCTTTAGCTGTTAAGGAGTTGGGCACATGTGATCTCTATCCCCAAGTGAGTTAATATGCTTTTATAGTTTGTTTCACTCTCTTGCCTTGTTTTTCTATTTTTAATTATTTTTGCTCTAATGCAAAATATGGCAAATTCAGAAAGTATCATTTCTACATGATTTAGCAAATTAGACATTTTGGTACATTTACATTGACCTCATCATCGGCATTTTCTCATGAATCATGAAACATCATGTTACATAAATTTCTTAAGTTTCTATTTTCTTTGTATTATAAAAGATTGAGTTTACATGTAAGATTAAATTGGTCATCTAACCATCCTGGTTTTATATACCAATATGTAACGAGATGCAAAATTTAGGTGTGTTTGGTTGAGCGCTTACATAATTGATTTAGTTACATGTAAGCTTGAGCTGAAGTAATATATATTTTAAACTTAAATTTGAGACAAAGTGGGACTTAATTTTCTCAACTCAATACAAAAGCTATATTTTTTCACTTTTAGTTAAACATGCTTATAGAAACAAAAGCAGAGTTGATAAAAAAATAACAAACATGTCCTTTTGAGTCAAAATCATGTCTGGGATGCTCAAGTGAAAATTGATAGTTTCCTAATGCATTCCATAACCCAAACATGTTGTAATAGCAGGGATCTTGTGTTGTTAAACTTATGCATCTATGTAATATAGCAAACCAGTAGCTAGTTTTGGAATTATCTTTTATAGTTTCTAATCTCTATTCATTGATGTTAGTTTTAATAGAATAGTTCTTATTTCTGGTTCAATCATATCATCATCAACAATGTTTTATGAGGGGTTTGTTGCTGATTGTTGATTTAATTTTTTGTGCAGAATTTAAAGCACAATCCAAATGGGAGGTTTGTTGTTGTATGTGGAGATGGTGAGTATATTATATACACTGCATTGGCATGGAGAAATAGGTCATTTGGTTCAGCACTGGAATTTGTTTGGTCTTTTGAGGGAGAATATGCTGTCAGAGAAAGTACATCAAAGATTAAAATCTTTAGCAAAAATTTCCAGGTTTGTACTTCTTTAAAAACTTTATAATATTGTGCTTTGTGTAATGAAAGTTGTGATGAGAACTGTTAGAATAGTTTATATATCTTCTAAGCAACTTTGTAAAAGCTGTTTTTTGGTTGAATCTGTCTATCATCTAGAATCCTAGGGGTGTACTTTATTCTGTTTCTTATTTTCTCTCTTTGTTCTTTTTTTGCAAGATACGCATGTGTGTGTGTGCTCTACCTGTTATTGTTTGACGAAGAAAACAATGTTTGCTGTCTTTTGTTGCTGGCTACTGTCTTTCTCTCCAGCATGCACCAGATCCAGAACATCTCTTTGAGTGACAAATAACCCAACTGATCATAGGGGCAAATCCCACCTTACACCACTTATTTGCACCAAGGCATGGGTTCCATGTGCAGCCTCATGCTACGTCTAGTGGTTTCGCTGGCCTCTTTAATCCCTGTTTTAATCCACTTTCTGTCTTTCCTCTACTAGTTGAAGCATTGACCTCCTTGAACACCTTGTGGGTTCCCATCTGTACCCTTTCCTCCAAAAGTGTCTTTCGGACATGCCCACTCTTTTTCTCAATTACCTCGAAACATTTAATGGAAAATTTTCCTAATTTGGTGTGCATTTGTTGGCCAAGGTTTCCATAATCACTTGGAAAAGGATAGTAGTGAAACATCATTAGAAAAATGTTGAACAATGAAATTGTGGTGTTTGGGATGCGATGCTCTTGAGTAGAAATAGGTGTACTTTGACTATCAGTTGTAGCTTTTGACTTAGCAGTAAGTTCTCAATCCAACAAAAGGGTATACTCAGATTATGAGGAAACTTTTTCTCATGTGATAAAAATAACTATTGTCCGACTCTTCTTTGGCATGAGAATTATTCACTGTTGGACTTCTTTTTCAATTGGATATTAATAAAAAATTTCTTCATAGTGATTTGTAAAGGAAGAAATCCTTTTGGAGCTACCTGTTGGATTTGTTGTTAAGGAAAGTCTAGGTTGCTTTTTGTTATTAAGGGAAGTCTGGGTTGCTTTCAAAGTTTTGTTGATCTCTCTATGGTCTCAAGCAATATCCACACGTTTGTCTTGGAAAATTTGGTCACATTGTTCATATCTTTGAACTAAAATGCAATGAAGCATATCATTCGGGTTTTCAGTGTCATACCTCTCTAGTGTCATACCTAATCAAAGGAAGGTATCATACTTTCTCCAAGAAAATATGATGAATATATCTTGAAAGTAACTTGCATGATTGATTGTAGGCTCATGAATATCCTATGTTTCTAAATAAAAAATTAATGGCAGAACTGAGTGAATCTTTCACATCCCAGAGAGATACTCAAAACAAGAATTTAGGAGTAGTCCCTAAGTATTGCAGTATCTCTATCCTTTATTTCTATTGTTGTTCTGTTTTCCATAGTTGTATTGTATGGATTAGTTCCTGGAGTTATATCAGTTACCGTGGTCATGTTCCAAATATTTAGTAAAGTTACTTTTGTTACCAATCTGTTTGTGAGAAGGAGTGTCTAATTAAACTATGTGAGCTATTAATTTACCTCATAAAATAATTATATCAGCACTAGAGTTTGACAAATTTGCTTCAAAGTGAACATCAGGACTTCTATCTTTCATTTTCATTTATTGAATTGCCTTGATCATCACTTTAGGAAGTTCACTAAAATTTAATCCTCATTGTTTTAATCTCCAAATTAAAATAAATTCGCTCTAGGGAATACTAAGTTGGAATTCAAACTATGGGTATTTCAGGAAAAGAGGAGTGTCCGACCAACATTTTCAGCTGAAAGAATATTTGGTGGTGCTTTATTGGCAATGTGCTCCAACGACTTCATCTGCTTTTATGATTGGGCTGAATGCAGGTTGATCTATCGCATTGATGTCAATGTGAAAGTAAGTACTTTGATTAGATGATAGATATTTATCTGCTCCTTTCATTCTCATTCCATTTTAAATTTAATTTTGTTAATTTTCTTGTGTGGCAGAACCTCTACTGGGCTGACAGTGGTGATCTAGTAACGATTGCTAGTGATACATCATTCTACATTCTGAAGTACAATGTGAGGATTCTCATGAACTTCATTTTTTCTTATACTCTTGCCTTGCTAGGAAGACTATTTTGCCCCATACAATTTTGCTGACTGATATTTGTCAGATCTTCACTGGTAGTGCTATTTACGCATTTTGACTTGCATTATTGCAGCGTGATGTAGTTATGTCACATTTAGACAGTGGAAGACCGGTAGATGAGGAAGGTGTTGAAGATGCTTTTGAACTCTTACATGAAACGAATGAGCGTGTTAGGACAGGCATCTGGGTTGGGGATTGCTTTATCTACAACAATTCCTCTTGGAGACTTAACTACTGCGTTGGTGGTGAGGTATTAACTCTTTTCAGATAGAGTTCTAGTTTAAATAAAGAAGTGCTTTCATTCTTTTTTAATTGAATTACAAGCATAATCTGAGACCTTTTGATGCATAATGTTATGTATTTAGGTTACTACAATGTTTCATTTGGATCGCCCTATGTACTTGTTGGGATATCTTGCAAATCAAAGTCGTGTTTATTTGATTGACAAAGAGTTTAAGTAAGTGATACTTTTGTTTTTGATTCTTCAAAGTTTTAAATTGAAATAATCTGACTAGTTTTCTCTTTATCAATTGTTTTCTCAGTGTTATGGGATATACACTGCTTTTAAGCTTGATTGAGTACAAGACACTTGTGATGCGTGGTGATTTGGAAAGAGCCAATGAAATTCTACCATCAATACCTAAAGAGCATCATAACAGGTAAAAGTTACTTCATGTTACATTACAAGAGAATGATTAAAGTTTTTTCAACGTTTAGAAATATGTTTGGTATGGTTAGAGATTATAAATACTTTTGGTAATAGTTATGCTTTATAAAGTTATGTATATAATGTATTACATATTACATTCCCTCTATACTTTTTTCAAAGAAAAGTGCGGTATGATCCCATAGAATTTCAACCTGCTGCAAAATATAACTGCATCTCTAATAGCTGATTTGGTAATCTTTTGACACTTAATAGTTTTGTAAGAGTAATTATTAAATTTAATTGGGACTTAGTAACGTCTTTTTACTTCTCCCCATCTATATTTGCTTGTAATGTTGTGCTTTTATTGTATTAAACTATCAGTGCATAATATTTATAGATAAGTGTTACATTACATGTTCATTTACCTGTTACTTTGATTTATAATTTTGTTCTATTGCTCTTTAGTTCAAACTTCAGAGTGTCTTCATATTTGAAATTTGGTAATTAGTGCTAATGTATTACTTGCATCATAATTGAGATACTTGGTTTTATGATAGTGTGGCTCACTTTCTGGAATCACGAGGGATGATAGAAGATGCTCTTGAAGTAGCCACTGACCCTGACTACAGATTTGATCTAGCAATACATCTTGGAAAACTAGATGTTGCAAAGGTATGTTCATGTAATAAGTATAACAGGAGATTTTGCTAAATTTATCTAATTTCTCTTCATTAACTACTGATTTGACTATTCATCCTCTTTTTGTTGCAGAGTATTGCAATAGAATTGCAGAGTGAGCCTAAGTGGAAGCAGTTGGGAGAATTAGCTATGTCTACTGGAAAGGTGCTTTCTGTGATTTGAATCTTCAAGTGTATTATTGATTTTTCTGATATTTAAAGCTTGATTGCACTCCTAAATATTCATAACCAAATGTATTAAAGATTGCCATGATTGATGTGCTGCTGAATTTGACCACGTGCACATGATGTATATAGACCTAATTGAAACTTTGTGATGCAAGAGACTATAGATTTTAGTTGTGGCCATATTAGGATTTTGCTTCATTGTAAGTTAGAAATTATGGTCATGTGCATTGTGTTGTAGATGTTGATTCTAGTGTATAATTAAGACATTAAATGTTGTCTTTTTCTTGTCAAAATAAATAATAAATTCTAGAAATTGGGGAACATACATATTGCTTCTTGTTGCAAATGTCTCTTGTTCCATTGTAGCTCAGTGCTCACTGCATGTTCCATTCTTGCAGTTAGAAATGGCTGAGGAATGTTTGCAGCATGCAATGGATTTGAGTGGTTTGTTACTCCTATATTCTTCTTTAGGAGATGCTGAAGGAATATCGAAACTTGCATCCCTTGCTAAGAAACAAGGGAAGAACAATGTTGCATTCCTATGCTTATTTATGTTGGGTAAATTAGAAGACTGCCTTCAACTATTGGTAGAAAGGTATTCTTCTAAACTTGTGCTCTTTTCCTTTCTAATATTAGGACAGGGAAGGTTGATTAGACTTTAGTTACATGTATAGCTATGTTGTGCCTTTTGCAGCAATCGAATTCCAGAGGCAGCTTTAATGGCTAGATCTTATCTTCCGAGCAAGGTATCAGAGATAGTGGCAATTTGGAGAAAAGATCTCACCAAGGTAATTTTTAATTCAGGTAGATGATGTTTACTTAGGTCGGAACTTCCTGATTACTTCGACTATAATATTGTGGGACGGAATCTGAATCCTCTACAGCCCTAAAAAAGAACTGCACCTTCTGCTGTGGAAAATATAAGAATCAACACCCATTCAATTGTATTTGGTTTTAATATTTTATCATAAAAAACTATTTTCAAATGCTAAACATCTTCTGATATTAATTCAGTATTGTCAGAAGAAACAACCATTCTCTTCAGATGCCTTGTTTGGCTTGTCTTGCCATGTCGATAAGTTGCTTGTGGATATATTTTGTTACAGGTTAATTCAAAGGCTGCTGAATCATTGGCTGATCCTGAAGAATATCCAAATTTGTTTGAAGACTGGCAAGTTGCACTTGGTGTTGAATCTAAAGCTGCAGAAACAAGGTCAGGGCACAGAATGCGTACTTTCTTGCATCTTATCTTGAAGCATTGGTAGTTAGTAGATTAGCATTTTTGTGCAAAACATCTTCATGAAATGTTTACTTTTTGTTAAACTTTTTTCTTTTTTATGTTAGGAATGTGTACCCTCCTGCAGACCAGTACGTCAACCATGCTGACAAATCACACATTACCCTTGTTGAAGCTTTCAGAAACATGCAGATTGAAGAGGAACATCTAGAAAACGGGGTATGCTATTTTGTTTTGTGCTACATAAATAATAACCTCAACTCATTGTTAATTGTGGTGTGAGACTGTTGGTTTATTTTGTTGTCCTTTCGTAGTTGACTGAACAAAATGGAGAAGAGCAGGACACAGAGGAACAAAATGGAGAGGAAGGAAGCCAAGAGGAGGCAGTTGTAGTAGATGCAGATTCTACAGATGGTGCAGTACTCGTTAATGGTAACGAGGCTGAAGAAGACTGGGGTACGAATAATGAAGGAGCCCCGTCAGCCTAAAAGCAATTGGTTGGGGTGGTGTGAAAATCGAAATTTTGTCTCTGGTGATTAATTGTTTCTGAAGTGCCATTTCTAACTACAGTTTGACGACTAGCTGTTTTTACTATAACTACTACTACCTGGGTCCTAACATTCTTAATTGCTCTCAATTTTTAGAGTATTGGATACTACACTGCAATTAGGCTGTATATTTGAGAATGAGGGAGAGGAAATAGAAAAATAGCATCCATTGTCAATTCTGAAATCATTGACTATATAATATTACTATTGCTTACTAGAAATGAGGGCCCTGTAAATATAGACGTTACAGATACTGACTTTATGAATTCATCCTTGATCAACCATTTATTTGTTATATTTACTTACGAAACTTTATTATTAGATTGTGTACTATTACAGTATTACTGAAAACAATGTGAAAGACAATAAGTTGTTTCTTTTAGAAAAAAATAATAATTTCTTCCTATCCTCACTTATCTATTCATTTTTGTTGGCAGTGCTTGCCCATCACTAGGTCTCATCAAGACAGTCTGTTCCAGCTTCTGGGATATTTATCTGAGGTTAGGATCATATTTCTACATTGCGATGGTTAGGATGTTTATCTGAGCTAAAAGTAGCTTAGTCAGTTTACTAAGAATATTTGTTTTAGCATATCCAGCAGTATATTATTGAATAATAGTTTTTGGTTATTATCATGAACTTATTACCACTCAACCGACTGTTTTTGGATTGATAAAGTATTCCTTCGTTCTATTTGGATGCTTGCATTATGAGTAATGTTGCTAAAGGTAGCCCTGCTCGTTGTTGTGTGCATCTGCCAGTATTGCATGTTTTGTTGGATGATTGTGCATTACATAAACTTAATGTCTTCTACTTTAATATTGTCGGTTTCATGTTCTTTAATTTAAAATGCAGGTCTCCTCAAGGTGACATAAAGAGGTTTTGTGGTCTGGTAGTTTGTTTCCTGGTGTTGTGGTTTTGTAGTGCCCTGAATTTTGTCATTTTGCACGTGGTACAAACAATATTCCATAGGGTCAGTTAGAATTTGCTAGATATATAGCACATTCTTTTGAGGCTTTTACCTCAATATACTCTTGTCATTGTGAATGTAGAAAAAACGGAACTAGAGATGAGTGACTGCTTAAATTTTAGATAGTTTTTATTTTATTTTTTTAAAAATTCATGACCATGATTAAACATTTTATTTTTTCTGGATTGTAAACATGCATGGTTAATAGAGAAAATAATGATTCCCCCGAGTTCTTCAACTTGCTGTTACCAACAAGTATTTCTTGAGTCGCTGCATTATTCCCGAATCGTGTACTTGTGAATCATGAACCAAGATTGATAGTTCGCAGTGCATCGTCTGAGTAAATGAGAGTGGGATGAAGTTTGGTTTCATCATTAACTACCAAGATTGATAGTTCATAGTTCATTGCACTAGTATTAAAGTGTAAAATACATGTCCTTCCTAAAAATAGAACAATTCACCAAAATAAGTATACTGTTTTGTTTTTTGAAAATTTAATTGGCAAGAACTTTAGTTCTAAATCTGGGAAAATAAATGGAAGTTAAATACTATTTAATTCAATAAAATGGGATTCAATGACTTATAATATTTTTGAATGCAATCATTTATACTTTCTATAATTTTTTTTTTACTTTATATAAGAAATACTAAATTTGCTTTCTTCCTGATTATAAAATGTATGAATTTATTTATAGATGTATCTTATCGTATAGGTTGAAAACGAGTTTATAAATGTCAGAAGGGATTTCGGCTTATGATTTATAAAGTTATACTGTTCACAATGACAATGCATTCATAGAACACATGTCTAAAATACAACATTTTAAGTTTCAACTTTTAATAATTTGTTATAGTCCAAACTCATATAATCTAAAATCTATTCACAGGATGGTTTATTTTCAGAAAAGAATGTTTGATGTATTTTAAGTTTTTTCATAACTATGTATTTTTAATTTTATCGCAGTGAATGATAAAAGAGAAAAAAAAATAAAGTATGAACCATTAAATAATTTATAGTTTGAGAAAAAAAATATATAAAGTCTATATTTCAATGAGCTCCTTTGTAAACATTAGCATGGGAAAAAATTAAATTAGTTTATAATTAAATTAAGAACGGTAAAAAAAATTATTGCATCTCTACAAAAATAATTTATGTATCGGTTAATTTTAATTTTTGAATAAATTGTTTTTTCTTTTTTTCTTTTTTAAGTAAGTGCTTATGAAAAAATTCATTCAAATATATCATAATTATGAATTAAATAAAAAATGAATTCACCAACTCCAAACTAACTTTTTGGTATTTTCAAAATATAGTTACATTAAATATTCGTTTAAGTTCGTATTTATTTAAGTTTTCATTCTACCTAAATCCATATTTCGATAGAAAAAATAATTGATAATTTTGTGACTTTATAACTTTTTTATTTAAATTATTTTTTAGCAAATATTTTCGTTTTAAAAAATATCTTTCAATTTTAAAAATTAATTATTATTTTAAATTAGAAAATCAAAGAAATTGTGAAGATTTTATATTTTGTTATATATTTTTTATATTTATCATATATTTAATATCTCTCATATTATCAAGATTTTTACAAATTTTCAACTTTTATAATATTTTATTATCTAATTATATGATCCTAATATTTTATATTGTAATATGATTCTTAAAATTATATAAGTCCGCGTTCTAATTCAGTCCGTATTCCAATTAAGTCTATATTCCAATTAGGTCCCTATCGAATCCTCGAAGTCAAAATACATACTTAAACGGTTTATTGTAAATTTGCTCATAACTTCAATGATCAATTTTATTTTTATTTTTTCACATCATGCTTTTAATATATATATATATATATATATATATATATATATATATATATATATATATATATATATATTTTATTTTAATATATAATAAATATATATTATAAAAAAAATAAATATTATATATATATATATATATATATAATTTATTGCAATGAACAAAAAATAGGTATTATTTAAAAAAAATACATAATGATCAAATAAAAAAATATTATATGCAAACACCAAAATATAAAACATAAGAATTAATTAAGTGTTAAGTTTATGATAAATTTAACACTTCAATTAAATTCTTAATAAATTTTTTATCTATTAAATACTCAAATATTTTATATTTTTTAAATAAATATTTGTTAACTTATTATTACTGTTATCGTTATTTTATAATATTATAGTTATATAAATTTATAAAAAATTTATCCGCTATCTGAAGTACTAGAATTTCTTCCCGATTTTACTGTAATATAAAATCAATAAATCACGAACCAATAGAAAATCAATAAAGAAGTTTATTGAAATGTGAGGGTCTTCAATACTGATACCACACAAGTATTGTTTTTAACGTCCAAAACCTTTACAAGTTTTCAAATCCCCACTTTGTCGCGTCGAAAACCTACGAAGAAATTAAACCTGAGATGATGAATAGAAAAATTTATTATTAAAAACATATTTAAATTTATAAAAAACTTGAAATTTAATTAAATCAAAAGAAGAATAGTTCTACTATTTAAAATAATGACAAAAAAAAATCAACATTTAAAAAAAAAACAAGAAACAAATAGAATTATTAAAAATAATTGCTAAAAATCCAACAACCAAACACGAAGATAATAACTACATTGCATAAATTGTTACTATTCTATAGTGATTTTTTTACCAACTTTTATAGTATGTCTTCTATAACAAAAAATTCAGTAGTGATGAAAACAAATTAAAAACATTAATAGTGGAATAACAAAAAATATATAAATAAAAATTAAGTTAAAAGTGAATTAATTTAAAAAAAACACACATAAATACAATTTAATTTTTTATTATCATAAAAGATTGAATATATAAACTTGAAAATGTATTTTTATATATATATATATATATATATATATAGCTAGAGATAGATAAATAAACAAATAAATAAATTATATTAAAATATCAATAATGAAAGACAAAATTAATTTATAATGTCATAGATTTATTAAACATTACATTGCTTAATTTTGTTTTATATTTTTTCAAAACTTCCAGTTGAATTATTATTTATTATACATCAATTATGTAGATAAACATTATTTAATGATATTACTATTCAATTTTACGAAATTTGTCTGAATCATGAATGTTAATGTAATTAAAAGCCACCTGTCAATATTCTATTTTTTTTTTCTCCTTAAAGGGAGAGTGCTGACAGCTGTGAGTACCTTGGTGCCACTCTCATCTTCCCTCTCTCTGCTCTCCATCGTTTTAGGGTTTGCACTCTCAACTCTTCATTCTGTTTCTTATCTCTTTCTTTTTTTTTTTTTTTTTTTTTTTTTTTTTTTTTTTTTTGCTTTTTTCTTATATCTTCTGTTCTTAATTTTAATTTATGTTATATTATTTTCCCTCACATCTATAAATTTTTGAAATTGAAAGGATTCGTGCAGGATCGTTGAAATAGCTTTCGTTGTCTGCCTGTAAGTAGTCCATGCCCTACTTTTTTCCTCTAAATTTCATCATTTCGATGTTTGATTTCCTCTTGTTATTATTTTACTCCAAGGTTTTTTTTTTTTTTTTTTTTTTTTTTTTTTCCCAATTATTTTTTTTCTCTTAGGTTTTTTTTTTTTTTTTGTGTTTTTATACTCCCAAATAATTCATATTACTTTCATTATTTAGGTTTTTAGGAACATTCTGTTTCGCAGATTCCCTGATTGATTTTGGGATTTCAATCTGTTTTCCGTTTTCATTGAGAAGGTTATATAGTCACTTTTGTTCATCCTCCTGAAATGTTCTTTCTCTATTCTATTTATCGGTTTGTTTGTTTACTTTGTCTCTTTTCTACCTATAAAGGAGACAATGAAGGGTGATGGATATCACCACCACTTCAAAAATCCAAAGCTGCTCAAATTCTGAAATTTGGATATTTGACCTATTATTATCTTAAGGTGTTACAAAGGTCCAATTTGAATAAACTTCTTCATAACACTTATCAGAGAAGAAAATTAGCTAGTGTGTAAAATAATTCAAGCATTACGTAACAATAACATGACTACCTTCTAGAACTGTGTTTATCGAAGAGTTTATTAAAACAGACCTGCAAAGTCTTCATCCAGAATACAAACTTGTGGAAACGAAATATTAGATTTTGCACCTTGTCACTGGAGTAATTGTTTTTGTGGGACTGGTTCCTGTGTAATGTTACCCTTCAGGTGCTTTCTCAATCTGTTTTTTCTCTCCGTTTTAGTTTACCCTGTGTAGTGCCCAATGTTATCAAATTATTGTGAGTCAATGTACTTGACATAAATAATTTAGGTGTTTGTTTTTTGCTGTGCCTTCTGCAGTCTTCTAAGGGAAAATATATTATGGTTACCTTGTTGGATTCATATAGATGAAATTTCTAATCTGCATGTGTTTTTGTTAGTTGTTTGGTATTCTTTTTAGTTTATGGTGTGTTGGCTATAATGTTTAATCTCTTGTGAGATTTATAATTTTTATTGTGTGTAACTTTGTAATGCTTGACTTGCTTTATTCATATAGATTATTTTGTTAGTTTGAATTTTTGCTCACTTTTTGAGCGTAAGGAATGAGAATTATAATTTCATGATTGCAGCTGCTGTTGTCCTCTGACTTAGTTGACAAGTAGTTTTATTTCTACAATGGGAGATGCTGATAATGCCCTTCCACCTTCAAAGAAAAGGGCTGCTGGAAGGGAACTCACTCGAGATACTCCCGTTGATGAGGAGGAAGATTCTCCTGAGCTTGAGACTGGCACTTTCAAGAGAGCCAGTGATGATGTTCTGGCAACCAGAAGGATAGTTAAGGTTCGTCGCCAACAAACTAGTTCTGCTCCTTCTGCAAACCCTTTTGCTGGAATACGCCTAGTTGCTCCCACTGAACCCAGTGCTAATCCTGCTGCGACAACTGAAGTACAATCAACTGGTGAGAACACTGGTACGGATGATTCAAAGAGTAGTGATGGTATAGCTAAGGATTCTGAGAAAGCTGAAGATGGGGAAACTAAGAGGTCAGAGAGCAAAACAAATGAGACAGAGGATAAACCTATTGAGGATAAGAATGCTGCCGAAGAAAGTAATGCAGACAAGGAGCATACTGCAGAAAAGACAATTACCAATGACAAATCTCAGGTAGATAAAGAACAAAGTAAGGATGCCACAGGAAGTGAAAATGAGGATAAGAAGGATGCTGCACATGAGAGTGCCGGTGAGTTAGATAAAGAACAAAAAGAGGAGGTTAAGGATTCTGAAAATGATGGTAAGAATGAGAACATTGACAATGAGGATAAGAAAGACAGCAAATCTGAAAATGAAGAGGCAAATGCTGAAGGTGGCCATTTGAAGTCCTTTCAACTGCACTCAAGTAGCCAAAATGCCTTTACAGGTCTTGCTGGAACTGGATTTTCTACTTCCTCATTTTCCTTTGGTTCCTTTTCAAATGAAGGGTCCGGTTCTATTTTTGGACTGAAAAGTGACAAGCCATTTGGTCTTGGTTTATCCAACAATGGAAGCTCTGTTTTAGGGGCATCTTCTGTTTCTAAGAATGAGGGGATTGGTTTAGCAATGCAGGAGGTTGCTGTTGAAACCGGGGAAGAAAATGAGGAAGTGATTTTTAATGCAGAATCAGTGTTGTTTGAGTTTGTTGATGGCAGTTGGAAGGAACGAGGGAAGGGAGAAGTGAAGGTTAATGTTGCTAGTGAGACAAAAAAAGCCAGACTTCTTATGAGGTCCAGGGGAAATTTTAGATTGATTTTGAATGCCCGTCTTTACTCTGATATGAAGCTCACAAATATGGACAAGAAAGGTGTTACTTTTGCCTGCATCAATAGTGCCAGCGAAGGTAAAAGTGGTCTTTCAACATTTGCCTTGAAGTTCAAGGACGGGTCCATTGTGGAAGAGTTTAAAGCAGCTGTCATTGCACACAAGGGTGAGACATCAACACTTCTCAAGACACCTGAAAATTCTCCAAAGGCTTCTGATGATTGAGAAACATCATCTCCTTACTCATGTCCCCACAGTGTCTGGCTCCTTAGATGTTCCTTTACAAAGATATTTTACTATCCTGAGTTCGTTTGCCCTTGTGTGGCATACTTAATTAGTGTACTTGAATTTGAGTCAATCTCCAAGTGATAAGGAACTTAATTTTGGATTTAGACTGCACAGTTTTTAACTCTTGAACCTTTAAACTTGCTATAGTGCTGTTATTTCTTGAGCCTGGAGTTTGGACAAATTTGAAAGTGACATTCTACTTTGCTGTTGTGATGTTGCCGCGGCGAAATCACTTTTTTAAAACTATTTTATTGCGACAACCGGGACCGCCAAATAGATAATTTTTTTTGGGTTTCCTTTCATATGCATCATACAAATATGAGTACTTCATGATATTTTCTTCTTCAATGTGTTTTTGATAATTAATTTCTAAAAACATGGCAGTAAAGATGTTCTGGTTTTCCATGAGGGTTGTCTCAAAAAGCGTCCTCGTAAAATAAGGTTGATGACATTTTTGAGAATTAATTTCTCTTCAACATCACTTTAGTAATTAATTTCTAAAGCAGAGATAGTAAAACAAAGCACAAAAGGATGCTGTTACTGTAGAGAAAGGTCGAGTTTATCGCGGAAGGTACTTTTATTAGTGGTGGACAGTAAAAACTACAGAACGAGAATTTATGTGAAATTTAGAGTCTTGTGTGTGTGTATGTTTTGATAGGAAATTGAAATTTCATTTTGTGATAAAATTTTTTGAATTTTGAATTATAAGAATTCACATCTAATTTTATCACTAATGCGTGGGTATCTATCTTATGATTTATCACTTACATTATCATTTTTTTTTTGTGATGCTAATATTTTTTTCTAAATTGAATATCAAATCATTCTTCTTCTTTTTTCGTCAAATGGAATGAACTTCAAACACTTGATAATCAATGAGTTCATTTTTATAGTTAAAACTTTGATTTTTATTTTCAGATTTATGATAGATATTATTACTAAAAGTGCACCTCAACCTAATGCTTACAAATTGTTTATAAGAAAAAAAAATAACAAAGGTACAAGATAATTCGAAAATGTTTGATAAGTATCGAAAAATACATGTTCTAATTGTGACGAAAAAAGAGATAAAAAAATTGTTTGATAAGTAATAAAGAATACATGCTCTAATTGGGACGAGAAAGAGATAAAAAAAAAACAGAAAACAAGTAGAAAATACAAATAATTAAGAAATAAAATAAAATAGAAAAAGTAAAGGAAATTATAAACGAGGAGTTCAGAGAAAAAAAAATAAGAGAAGGAATTGAGAGAGAAAGAGTTGAGAGAAAGATAAATAAAAATTAAAAGTTGAAGGTAAAGAAAATTTAAGAAACAAATAGAAAAGCGAAAAAGAATAACAAAACGAAGGGACAATAAAGAGAAAGAGAAGAAAATAAAGATGATGTTTTTATTGAGTTTTTGTAATAAACATAAATATATTAGTCGGGTAATTAGTTGATAATTAATTGTGAGTAGTTAATGGATTAGTTGCTGAAATCTGTGTAATTAATAAGTTAGTCATTTATACTTGTCAAAACTTTGTGATCATGCAAATCAGATTTTTAATGATGTATATGATACAATAACAGTTGATAAACTTTTTTACAATAGAAAATTTATTATCCACAATTTTTTAATTTATTTGGGTGTTATATTTATCTTAAAAGAAAAATATACTTATGATATTTGAGGACGAATCCAAATATACCCTAAATATTTTACTTATTTAGATTGATGTTTGTTTATAGTGAGAATGATATATTTGTTATTTCTTACCTTACAAACTCATCGGATTCCACTTTTAAGATGAAACATCTAGGTAATTTAAAATGTTTTTTCAATTTTGAGATTGTTTACAAATTTGCTAATATCAATATTTGTCAACAAAAATATATTTTGGATTTTTTCTCTCGCACTAGAAGTTGCATTCTAATTTTGTTTATATTCTTTACCGTGACTTCATTCGCTTGAAGCAATCTTTTAGGTATTTATTTTTACACATATCTTTAGATAAACACTCAATTGACATATCTTATCAATATTACTACCAAGTCAATTCATTATAATCATATTATCACTTATTATACAATTATTTTTTATTATACTAAAAACGAAATATACCGGTACTCATTGCACTAAATAAATTATTTACTCTTTCATTTATATTAATTAAAGAAGAAACTTTTATTTTTTAAGATTTTATTTTTACTTTTACAAAAAATGGATCCTATCTTTCCTTAAATAAGTGATTGTTAAAAAATCTTATATCACAAATTCCTATTTAAAGTTTAAATAAATTGATTTTTTTTTATTGATTTTCAAGTTGTGGCCAAAATATAAATTTAGTTTTAAATTTTTTTCTTTTCATGTATAAACAATATTTTAAGAAAATAGAATATATTAATGTGTATAAATAATTCGTGAAATACATGTAGATGAATATAAAAGGAAGGCATTTATAAATTAGAGTTTATAATAAGTAAATATGTTTTAATGGGTACTAGAAAAAAAAACTGAATGTGTATTCGTATTTTTTTAATTTTTATTTTTAAAATATATTATTAATTTTTAAAATATTTGTTAAATAAGATAATTATTAAAAATAAAAGAAATTTATAAAATAACGATTAAAAATAAATTATTTTTAAAATAATTAAATTTTGAAATAATAAATAAAATTAAAAAAATAAAATATGTATGTGAAATTATTTTTTAAAATAAAGTTTAAAACAAAATTATTTGTGAATAATTAATTTTTAAAATAATAATTAAAGATAAAATTAAAAGATAAAATGTAAATAATATATATTTTGTTATTGATATAGATAACATGATTTAGATCTATATTAAATACTTTAAATGGTGGCATAAACTGGAGCCATCTCTCCCGAGTTGTCCAACTCAGTAGTCAGTAGGCAACCCAATCACTTACTCCAAATCCCGAACCGTGAAGGAAATTACTGAAATGCCCCCGATGATAAGATAATTCCACCACAACCCTTCCACTTTTTAGAGTCTTCTCTCTTCGTCTCTCCGTTTCAATTGCCAACAACACAAAATCAAATGTCCCAAATTTATCTAATCTAGGGTTTCCTTTCGCAAGGCGCAAACCTTTCCTCCCACTCCCACCCCCATAATCTAGGGTTTCATCTATCTAACCCCTTTTTCTTCCCCTCTCGTGCGCTCCAATAATTTTGGCTTTCCAATTCGCTCATTCGCTTTTGGTTTCTTCGTGCTCCTGTCTTTCGTGTGTTTTGGTGGTTGCGATTGATTCAGATTTTTGGGTTTTTAGGTTTTTGAGGGGTTTTAGGAATGGCTACGGCGGGTGAAGAAGGGCTTGACTACGAGAGTGATCCCGAAGAGGCCACGAGATCGCTCGCAATGCGGAGAAGGCGCGAGGCCAGTGATGATGAGGAAGGCGACGCCGACACCGACGCGAGAAACGCCGCCGTCGATCGCCGGATTACTCATTCCGATGTTTCCGACGGCGAGGGTGGCGTGGCAGATTATGATGACGAAGAAGAATTGGAAGAAGAGGAAGAAGAAGAGGAGGAGGAAGAAGAGTTGTTCGAAGAGGAAGAGGATGAGGGTAGGGTTGGAGAGGAGAGAGGTTTGAATGGCACAGTAGTTAAGGACTCTGATGTTGATGTTAAAGGCCCTTTGGAGGAATCAGGGAATGGAGATGATGAAGAGAAGAAGGAGAATGAGCCGTTTGCGGTTCCCACTGCTGGAGCATTTTATATGCACGATGATCGCTTCAGGGATAATGCCGGTGCACGCCATAGGTGTCTAAATCTTTACTGAAACCTATGCTTAATACGTGTGGTTGATTTTAAGGTTTGGTTTTGTTTTTACGTTTGTGTTTGTTGTCTTGTTAGGCGCATGCGTGGTGGAAGGAGACTCTGGGAGTCCAAGGATGACAGGAAGTGGGGACATGATAAGTTTGAGGAAATCACTCTGCAAGAAAGGCAATACAAAGAGGTGATGATTGATTTTTGTGAATTAATTGGAACAAATTTCTTTAACTTTTTATTTTGCTTATTGAAGTGAAAGAGACCTTCTTATGTAATCTGTGTAAAATTTAGGGAAGGAGACCTTCTAAGGGTAGTTATCGAGGTCGTGGAGGTAAAACACGAGGTGTTGATCGCGGTGGAGGATATGTCCGAGGTAACAGAAAAGGGTATGAAAACAGAGGCAATCAAACACAGGCACCCAAGAGTGTTGTGCGAGGGAGAGGACCCCGTAGGTACGAGCCTACTAATAAGAGCAATGATTCAGCATCCCAGGTGCAAAATAAACAGTGAGTACAGACTTTTGTATTATATAAGATCAGTTGGATTTGTGCTACCTATACATGTTATACATATTAAAGGTTTCTGATCGTAATCTTGTTATGTCATTTTCTAAGATATGGGAAGCAGCCGGAGAAAGTTCCACATGGTGGTTCAGGGAAAGCTTTCACCCCTGTCTCTAATTCCGAACCCGATCCTGTACCTTCTAAGAAACAGGTCTTTGCATCAAATTTGAATTATGCTTCTCCCCCTTTTTACCCTTCGAGTTCTTCCAACAAAGATACAAGTGTGACCTCAAAAGGGGATATCCCAACTGCTGCTGCAAGTAGGAACGTTCGGCCTGGTGTTGTCGATGAGAGTTTTTTGGTACAAAACAACGCACTTCTCCGGGGAAAGAATGTTGTCGATCATGTCAGCATGGAGAAGTTGTATATTGATGGGCCTGGCGCTCCATCTGTTGGGAAAGCTTTTAACAGTTTGCATATGCCACCACCTGGAGCTTCTGGAGTTAATGCATCTCAGTCTACTCACCCAAGAGGTACTGGGAGGGGTGGAGCAGTACCAGTGCAGATGAATTATCAGCCTGCTGCCTCTCATAGTCAAGCTGGTAAAATTGATCCAACTCAACTCCAGGGTATTCAGAGAACTGCTCCAGGACGTTCTTCTCCTTCTGTGCAAGCCCCTGCTCCACAGTTGGGTCATCGACCTGGTAGTGGGTCTCAGGCTTCATCTCCCCCAATCACAACCGCTGCAATTGGTTCAGTGGATTCTGGAGAAATTGATGCAGCTTCAGAATCAGGTAAATTGAAGGGTGCATTGGTTGGGAAGGGAAGGGAAGCTTCCCAGGGTAGCGGGAGGGGTTCTTTTGTTTATGGTGGAACTATGGGTACTGCTGGAAATATCAATGGTAATCATGGAGATCAGAACTTTCCAACCTTTTTGCCAGGTCAGTTTTAACCCGCAGTCTTCTTTGTTAGTATCGTAGTGCCATTATAGCGGTAGTTTGGAATCCAATGTAATTATTGTCAATTTGCATTTCTGTCATTGTTATACAATGTTGCCGAGCGCGTGAAGTAAAATTTGTAGCATCAATAGTCTGTGGAAAGTCAAGTAATTGTTCACTGTTAGAGATGGGTCTTCTTGTGTTGAGGGTGTTCTGATTATCAACATCTACTGATTTTGTTGTGTGTTTATACTTGTGAATCTTTCACAACAGATGCATAGATTTTTTTGTATTCTTTGATTAATTTTTCTGATCTTCACTGGGCACTGGTGTGGCACAGTTATGCAATTTGGTGGGCAGCATCCTGGTGGCATAGGAGTTCCTGCTGTTGGCATGGCATTCCCTGGATATGTTGCCCAGCCTCAACTTGGTTTGGGAAACTCTGAAATGACATGGTAAGGGTATTAATGACCGGATTTTATTCGTATGTTAAAATGGTTGAAATCTCCATCCTAAGTATGTGCATCTAAGTACGGTGCACATTGCAATTTTCATAAAGAAATTTATAATCAATATTATATTTAACTACTCTAATCAATTAATGTTTGGAATATCCATACACAAGCGTCTCATTCTTTGTGTAAAATATAAACTTTTGTTATGTTTTAGTTCCCTTCTGAAAAACTAATTAGCTACCTATTTTTTTGTTTAGGCTACCGGTTTTGACTGGAGCAGCAGGAGCTTTAGGGGCAGCTGGAGCTTTAGGAGCGGCAGGTGCTTTAGGGGCTACATATTGTCCACCCTATCTCACTGTTGATGGTGCTTATCATGCACGACAATCAGGGCAGACATCTGCAACAGCTACTTCAAGGTCGGTTCTCTTATAGCTTTATTATGAATTCGTATTGTTTTATGCTTTAACTATATTTTACTTAAAATTTTATGGCTTGGCATGACTGGTGATATTGTATTTTATCAATCTATTCCATTTGTTTTGTGTGGGTTTGGAAGAAGTGTTTATGGTGAAGTTTTTATGTTTCTGTAGCTTTTTGATGGTTTATGGTTTCTGTTTTTTATGATTGAATGTTTGCAGCAAGGAAAATAATGTGAATAAAGGTAGCAATGAATGGAAGGCACCACCAAAGTCTGGTACGCATTGATATTCCTTTCTCTTGATAATGTTTACTCGTTGCCATTGGTTTTAAATAATTTATTTTTCAAAATTGATCTGTATGCAGAGACTGTAAATGATGAGTTTGGACAGCGGCATAATAAGCCCCGCAGGCAAGTCGATTTTTGAGCATTTCCATTCTATTCATATTAATGAGTTTTCTTTTTGTGAATGCTTGAGCATGGTTGTTTTGGCTGTTTTTTTGTTTACTGGTAGCTCTTTTTTTTTTTAATTAGATCAACACAATCTCAATGAATGTTGGTTATGTTCCATGCAGATACTCGGAGATGAACTTTGGGCAGTAAAGTATTATATAGAATGCAACTTGTTTGAATAAGAAGGTGAGATTTTTTATTGCCCTCGATTGATGCACATTATTTTGCTTCTTATTGTTACGTTTTTTCTAAGCTTCCGTAATTTTAGTATCACAGGCCTTCTTCCTACTGGTCCTTTGTCCTCCAGCTTTTGTTCTGGAGTACTTTGGGCAGCGATATGTTTCAAGAATATTTAGGTGATTATAGAACTTGTATTTCGCTGTGAATATTTTTTAACTTGTTTTTTAGGGTTTACATTGGACTGTGTACACTGATGGACCTTTTTTTGTTCCCGTATTCAATTTCAGCAGTATATAACCGCCTGTTCACGCTGTTCTCCATTTAAAGAAGGTTAATTGCAGCTTGACAGGTGGTAGTTGCTTGTGTAATTGTGCGGTAAGTATATATGAATTTTCAGTTGATGTCTTTTGTGGTAGTTGCTGACGAAACTAAACGATAGTTGTTGTCTTTGCAGATTTTTCTTGCGTTTTGCTTTCGTTAAGCTCGTGAGAAACATAGGCATGCTTTTCTACAACTATAGATGTGGGGAAAGAACGACGATTGTTTTGCAGCAACTGATTTGCTCGTGGAATTGAGAATTTCTCGTGTAAATGGTTTTCTTATTCCTATGGTGTTTGACTTGTGGTAAATTATCATGAGCTGTTAAAAGTGTAATCCTTTATATTTTTTCCACATTCAACCTAGTGTTTTTTGACTGCGTGATATTTTTACACTTCTGAATATTGTTTTTGTTTTGTTCTATCAAGACTCTAGACTCAGACTTCGTGTTATAAAAGCAAGTAATATAGTATTTTGTTACCAAGAACAGGTTTGGTATTTTTTGATGTTTGGATTTAATTTTTGTTGTGAAATGCTTAAAATAAATTTAATTTTGTTTAGGAACTGAAATTTAAAGTCTTTTGAGATTTAAAGAAATATAGTGTCCTTTGATGATTAGTTCCTTCTGTTGGCAATAGAATAGAATAAAAAATTGTAGAAATACGGGAGGGAAGTTACTTTCAACCTAACAATTCAAAGTAAAATTGTTTAATTTCTTTTTACTTAAACTAGAATACTCAAGTACTCTAATCCGAAAAGAAATTGAACACAATTAGTTTGAATAAATAAAGGTTTAAAGTCGTTTTTTTTGTTTGGTTTAGTGTGTACTTTTTTTCCTGTTTTTTTCTAAATATGTTTAATCTTTTTATTTTAAAAATTTCATGATTTTTATTTTATATTCATCTATTGAAATTAATTAAATAAGTATTTTAGATTAAGGTTCTCTTGGACCAAAACAAAAATAAAACCACGGATTTTTTAAATGAAAAACTAAATGCATTTTGTTTGAAATAAAAAATAGCGGATTGTAGATAAAATTATAATTAAATTGGGAAAAAATGAATTAATATGTCTACTACATGCCAAGTGAGATCGAAAGCTCCTAAAACAGCGTTAAATGAACGATTTAACCTATCACGAATTATTTCCAAGAAAACCTAATGATAAATAAACAGACAATTTCAAATACTATATCATTAATTTTTATAGTACAAATTGTTTTAATAAATATTTAAAATAAATTACATTTAGATGTCCTGATATTTTTTTACCGATGCATATATCTCTATTTTTGAATGTTTACAATATTCATTTTTTAGGAGAGTAGACGTAATGATTTGAAAATAGTTAAGAAAGATCAAAGGTGTACGTGTAATATCATTAAAATTAAAATATTAAAACTTTTTTTGTAGGTCCACTAAAAGAAATATCTGATGAAATTTATAGAGTCTTGTCATTTATTCTATATTTAGCATGTTAAGTAATTTTAAAAAATTTACCGTTACTAAACAAATCACTTTCTAGCTGATTGGATAACTGAACTATAAACAAGAAAAGTCAAAGTGGTGGGACCCAGGTCAAACGCAAGGAGGCCGTTGGATTGATCCAACGGTCAGTATCTCAGGATGAGACTACCGACGGTGCAGTGCAGTTCAGTGAGTGGAATTGAAATGGAGAATGATGGCACGTGCAGGACGCACGCACGTGGTATTGTAATTGTTTCTTTCTATCTCCCTGAAATAACTCTCAGAACTTCTCACTCACAATGACACTGCAAAAACTTTCTCTTTCTCTCTCTGAGCTCTTCAAGGTGTATTGCTGTTGAATGTGTTGAAAGTGTTGAAAGAAGCTTAGCTCAGTGTACAATCGAAGAACAAGCTTCAAGAATCGTTCTTCAAACTCAATCATACACAGATCTTGAACGATCCATGTAATGCCCCTCTATCCTCTTCTGCTATCTTTCCATTTTTACATCATAGGTTTCTTGGTTAAGTAACTCTACCTTCTTCATTTGCCTGCAATGTTATGCGTTTCCTCTTTTGGTTTGGAATAAATAAACAGAAACAAACCCAACTCTTATAAACAGCTAAATAAAATTGTATTACTTTACTTCCAGTGGTTTGGTAGAACGATAGAAGGAGCTATCTTGAGAGTCTAGGGAAGAGAATAACAAGAAACGAACTGTTGAATGTTTTGGAGAACTAGCAAAAACTGTTTTTCTTTCTTTCTTTCTTTCTCTTTGGATGAGTTATGATGGGGAAAATGCTTCTTTTTGTGTAGTGAATTCAGAAAAATAGCGTTCGAGTTTGAAGCGTTCTTGGAGGCCTGTAATTGGATTTCGAGTGAGGCTTTTTTAGTGATATGATAGCTCAGGAAGCTAATGGAGGAAAGCATCAATAGAGGGGAATTTCAGCCTAATTTGGCTAAACAGACTTCATTGAGGTTAGGTGGAAGTTTGAAATCAACGTTATCTGGAAGATCAAGTCCGAGAAATTCGCCGACATTTCGGAGACTGAATTCTGGCCGCACACCAAGAAGAGATGGAAGGAGCAGTTTAGGCGGGGCACTGTGGTTTCGGAGCAATCGTTTACTTTTTTGGTTGCTTCTAATTACCCTCTGGGCTTATCTTGGATTTTTCGTTCAGTCCAGGTGGGCTCATAGTGATAAGAAGGAGGAATTTTCTGGCTTTGGAACAGGGCCGCGAAATACTGGCTCAGACGCAGAACAGGTTCAGCGCCGCGATTTGCGTGCCAGTGATAATTCATTGTCTGCTAATAATGAGACTGATACAAGTATAGCAGGGGCTAGTAAAACCATAAATGTAGCTTTGGCCAAGAAAGGCAATGATGTTCCGTCCAATCGTAAAACGAGCTCAAAGAAGAGGAGCAGGAGAAGACGTGCTTCGAAAGGTAAATCAAGTGGTAAGCTGAAACAAACTACAGAAGTTAAGAACTCTGATATAGAGGAACAGGAGCCAGAAATTCCTACAGCCAATAATACGTATGGAGTTCTTGTTGGTCCGTTTGGCCCAGTGGAGGATAGGGTTCTGGAATGGAGTCCAGAGAAACGTTCTGGGACCTGTAACAGGAAGGAGGACTTTGCACGTCTGGTTTGGTCCAGAAGATTTATCTTGATATTTCACGAGCTTTCCATGACTGGAGCTCCACTTTCAATGATGGAGTTGGCGACAGAACTTTTGAGCTGTGGAGCTACGGTTTCAGCTGTTGTGCTTAGCAAGAAAGGTGGTTTGATGTCAGAGCTTACTAGGAGACGGATCAAGGTGGTTGAGGACAAAGCTGATCTCAGCTTCAAAACTGCAATGAAGGCCGATCTTGTCATTGCTGGTTCGGCTGTCTGTGCATCATGGATTGGTAAGAACAGATTGGTAACAAGTCATTATGTATATTGTGGTTTTTAGTGTCAGAAAGTAGTTGAAGTTTGTCAAAGGTTTAGTTATTAATCTCAAAGTAGTTCTGGAATTATTGGTACAGAACTTCATTTCTAAACCTGTCATGCAATGATACAATATTATATAATTCAATTGTCTCATTGAATGGCATTGGCAGAGGATCTTCACCACCATGCCTTACTTCCTGTGTATAAATATAAACTTCCAGCCTTTTAATAATTTGATGTTTGAACTTTGGAAATTGATAAAACAATTGATTTTGATTTTACCTGGAGGTATGCATATTGCCCTGTTGGTTGATTGGAATCTTCTACTGTTATCAAGTTGAAGACTGGGGTATATTTTGTTGTAGTTTATAATCTGTCAATGCGTATTTGTAATTCCACTTCTCTACGTGTCTTGATAGAAAATAACTATCTTTTTATATGCTTCCAGAACAATATATCGAACATTTCCCTGCTGGTGCAAGCCAAGTTGCATGGTGGATTATGGAAAATCGTCGAGAGTACTTTGATCGTTCCAAAGATGTATTGGACAGAGTAAAGATGTTGGTTTTTCTTTCTGAATCACAATCTAAACAGTGGCAAAAATGGTGTGAAGAGGAAAAGATAAAACTTAGATCCTACCCTGAAGTTGTTCCATTGTCTGTTAATGATGAACTGGCGTTTGTAGCTGGTATTCCTTCAACACTTAACACTCCATCCTTTAGTACTGAGAAAATGATGGAGAAACGGCAGTTATTGCGAGAATCAGTGCGAAAAGAAATTGGCCTAACTGATAATGACATGCTTGTGATATCACTTAGTAGCATCAACCCTGGGAAGGGCCAGCTATTGCTTCTTGAGTCAGTAAGCTCAGTACTTGAACAAGGATTGTTGCAAGATGATAAGAAAATGAAAAAGGTATCAACTATGAAGGAAGGCATATCTACCATGGCTAGAAAGCATCGCAATAGAAAATTGTTACCGATGTTGAAGAATGGCAAAGTAGCTTCCAATGATATCTTAAGCAGGTTACATGAATCTAAAAAAAGGTTTTATAATTTATGGTTGTAAAGTATACAATTTTTGTATGTTCCACTGATCATGAGAATTTTGACATTCACAGGAGGAAACAAGTTTTGCCTAATGACAAAGGAACAATTCAACAATCAATCAAGCTTCTTATTGGTTCTGTTGGATCAAAGAGCAACAAGGCGGATTATGTTAAAAGCCTTCTAAATTTCTTAGAACAGCATCCAAACACCTCAAAATCAATTTTTTGGACTCCGGCCACAACTCGGGTTGCCTCACTTTACTCTGCCGCTGATGTTTATGTTATAAACTCTCAGGTAAGATTAAAGGTTAAATTATTTGTAAAGTAGTACATGAAATGTTTATACATTCATAAATAGGTGTAAGTATCCTTCATTCTTTAGTGTGCATGTGCTTATGAGTATAATTTAAATCTCACGTCCATTATATAATATATAGTTCCAAACAAATCTACTTGTAAATGACAACATTGTTTCAGTATGTCTGAAATATTATTATGATGTCATGGTAAGTTATTTGTTGATGCAGATGAAATATGTGCCTTTTTTTTATCTAATTTGGATTCTCATCCTATTGTCATAAAGACTTGAATTTGTACCTAGCCTCTTTAGTTTCCCTATCAATAAAAAATAAGATTTACTACAATTCTGCACTGAAATTATTAGAAATAACTAGGAATCCAGTTTTTGGTTCTGTTTCCTTCCAACCATAATAAAAAAGCATTTCATTTTGCAACTTGACATAATCTCTAAAACTACACATTCCAGATATTACTTCATGCAGAAATCAAATTAATTGTAGAAAGAACTATTCTCTAGTATGCAAAACTGTTGTTAATTAGCAAAATGGTGAACAGGGGCTGGGAGAAACATTTGGACGTGTGACTATAGAAGCCATGGCGTTTGGTCTTCCGGTATGACTACATTTTCTCATTAAACTCATCATGAGATAGCTGTTGCAGAAGCATATTTACCTTTTCTATTTACTTTTTCTATGAAAGTAGTTGATAACTTAATGGTTTTATGTCATCACATGTGTATTGTCTGCGGTGTAGGTTCTTGGAACTGAAGCTGGGGGAACACAAGAGATTGTTGAGCACAATGTTACAGGTCTTGTTCATCCTGTTGGACATCCAGGGAATCTTGTTCTCGCACAGAATCTGCGGTTTTTACTCAAAAACCAGTTGGCAAGGAAGCAAATGGGGGTGGAAGGAAGAAAGAAGGTGCAGCGAATGTATTTGAAGCAACACATGTATAAGAAATTTGTAGAGGTTATTGTTAGGTGCATGAGAAGCAAATAAGTGAAAGACGTAACTGCTTGGTACTTGCAATGCAATACTCCCATTCTTTTATTAGATTGCACAAACCCTATTCAGTCCAATTTATGGGAAAGATTACCAGCTTTTGTGCTTTATTTCGTTTGGAAATAAATAACGTTCCTGAAAAAGCAATATTGAGGATAACACTAAGCATAAAATATTGAGAGAACAAAAAACTGGACTTGTATATGTTTTCATCCTAATCCAAAGTGCAGCATGTTTTATTTGTTCATAATTGAAGCTCAACTTGTGCCATATATTGTCATCAGATTGGAGATGTTGGAATATGAGGTGGTGCCATGTCAACTTAAGATAATCTTATAACATTTTAGGATATGATTTTAGTGACTGTTTAACTTTATAAAATTGGTTTTGTAAAGATGAATTAATTTCAAAACTTACTTTTAAATAGGTAAACGATGTAGATAAGGAGTTAAGATAATTTCTATTATTAAAAAGTAATATAAAAATATGCCAAAAGATTACAACAAATACTTCTTGAATTTCTCAGTATTTCTAACATAATCACGGACAGGAAAAAAAAATATTTTACACGTCTATTTGAATTCATTAACCAAATTACTTAGTTAACAACTGCCTTTTTTTTTTTCTTTTTTTCTGAAAGTATCTGTCTTGTTAGGATGAGGATCACCTACAGTTTTTTGACTTATTTATTAATTTTATACTTAATCTACAAATGTCATTGAAGTTGAAATTTGAAGTATGAATCCACCTTCTTATTATTGCTTCTTATCTGAAATGTTAAGTGTCAATATCATATGAGTGTTGAAGAAGGTAGGGAAATACAAGTTGGAGGAAGTGGCCAACTTGTACAGACTTTTGTCTTAAAAGTAATTACAAATAAGAAATTATAGACAATTTTTCAGTGAATTTATTGGCTTCAATGAAAAGAAGTTATTTTGATTGAAGTAAACATCTTAATAATTAAATGAGTATACGCACAAAAAAAGAAGAAAAAGTCTCAGTGAGTCTATTGTATGAGTCCAAAAAGTAAAGACTTCGTTTATTTTTTATATATTGACTTTATCTTATGATTTATAAGGAGGATATAAATTTACTTATATTATCTATCATTTACTTCCTCTATTATTCCTCTATTAGATGGTATTTTGTCTTAATTGTGTGTAACACTTTTTTGTCATTTTTTTTCTTTGTCTATGTTAAGAAATGTTTTGTTTTAATTGTTTAGGTTGTTTTCTGTTTTTTTTTTTCTATATTTGTAAAAAAAATGTAAAATTCTATGATGTATGTAATATGTTATATTGAGACATTATTTTTGTTTAGATTTTTTTTATATATAATACAATTGTGTTCCTTTCATTCTTATTTTTCTTGTTATTGTGGAATAAACTCACCAATCGAGAAGAGCAGGAAATTAAAAAAAAAAAAAAAGAACAATTTTGAAGCTCATACATTATTTATTTTTTTGTGAAAATAATGTTTGATTACGGAGGATTAAGATGAAAATTATCTCAATATAATAAAGATATCTTGATGCAATAAAAAATAAGACGAACATGTCAAACTTCAATTTATGAGACTTTCAAAGTACGCATTAATCCAACATGAGTTTGAACTTATGGTGGACAATCTTATATTCTTATTTTTCATAAACTATTTAGTGAGCAAGATGTGAATTTATATCTTGAATAATAAGATTAAGACTTTTTAAATATCTAAAGAATAACATACTATGATCGATAATCAACAAATAGCCAAATTGAAGTGTTTAGAATTGACAATGAATTACATTATCAAGAGTAGTTTAATGAGTTTTACATGAAAGAATATATAATAATATCTATCTAAATCAGTTTAATAAATTCTAGACTAAATCAGTTTAAGAAGATTACACACAGGTAATTAATTTTGTTTATAAGAGAAACATCATGATGGTTGAAGAGTCTTGTACGCAACGCTCATCTGAACCTCGAAAGCGATTGATCTAAGGGCAACTCATAAAAGCTCTCAGGGTTACAATATCTCTTTTCTCACAAAAAATTATGTTATTCTATTTTTACCAAAATAAAAATTCAATATTTACAACCATTTTAGTCATATACGGTTGAATAATTTATAACAACAATTATATCATAAAGTTTTTGAATAATTACGTAGATACCAAAAGGGATAATCGCTATTAGTTGTATTATGTTTTATAGATAAGAATGGCCTTTAGTGGATGGACGGTTATAATTTATTTTAGATATGATTGACAAGGAATTTAACCATTATATATTTATTTATATATTGTCCACAGTTAGGAGCTAGCATAACATAAAACTGATCGAAAGAGACAGAAAAATTTTGAAAAGAAAAAAAAAAAATTAAATTTGGTTTTAAATTTTTTAAACTAAATGTGAATGATGAATGAACAAGTTTAGAAAACATGGCGATTTCATTCTGAGATTTGAAAGGCAAGAGTGTGCGATTGAACACTCCATAAATGTACAATACAACTCCATAAAAGCTTAACTTTAACTAAAATGATGAAGCTTTTGAGTAGAAGGCAAAGCAACTAAAGAAAACAAAAATGTTGCTTCATATAGTATTTACATGAACTCGGCCCAATCAAAAACTCAACTACTAGATTTCCAACATACAACTACATTGCAAGTTCCCAGTGTACTCCTCCGGGCTCACCACTTTGGCCCAAGCCCCATTCTTCAGATCCAAAACAAAGCCCATATGCGGTTCCCCAAACCCACTCGACCCAATAACATACATGCTCTCTTCCCACACTCCCACGCAAGCAACATTCCGAATCTCACTCGGTACCTTCGCAACCCTCCGCCACGTGTCTCCCTGCAACACCACCACGTCACCGCCGCGGCACATGTACATTTCCCCCTCAGCACCATCCCCTCCGTCTACGCATGTTCGAGGACACGCGGCCGCATCCAAGAACTCCTCCTCCACCTGGCCCCACTTCCTAGTGGCCACGTCGAAAACCTCCGCGCTCCGCTCGAACCGCCCCTGCATCTCCGTGCAGTAGCCACCCACGACGCAGAGCGCGCCGCGGCGGAACACGGCCTTGCACTCGTCGCGCTCGCGGGACATGTCCGGGAGCGGGACCCACACGTCGTTCGCTACGTCATACGCAAGCGCTGATCTCAGCGCGTTCTTCTCCTCGTCGTGCCCGCCCGCTACGTACACCGTCTGATTTTGATCCGACGCGCACGCGAAAAACGTTCGGGGCCCACCCGGCATGTCGGCCCCACGCCGCCACTTGGCTGACAGAAAGTTGTAGATAAAAACCGAATTCGACGCTTTCCACGAATCTGGGTCCCACCCGCCCAAAACGACAAGCTCGTACCCGACACCCGCAATCTGACAGAACATGGGTAACCCGGAAGCGAGTTCGGGTCCCAAGGGCAACTCGCTCCATAGACCCGCCTCCGGTTCGAACACGCTCAGCCGGTAAACCGGATTCGCAGAGGCCTTCGCAAGCAAGCCGGTTCGGGTTTTTTCGGAGTCTATCTTGGATTGAACCGTGACAAGGATTTTTTGTGCGTGTTTTGTGGTTCTCCTCCTACGGTGAAACTCCGGCGAGTAAATCTCCGAGTTCCAACCCTTGCAGACGGATGCCACCGCCGCGAATTTCTCGTATGGAACCCTAATTAAACAGTCTCGGGCAACGTCCTCTGGTAGACCTGAAATCAACTCCATGGTAAAACAGCAGAACAGCAGAGAAGGAAACAAAAGACGAATCCGGTGTTCTTGAATCAGAGAAATCCCATGAACAGCAACACGATTAAGAGATCGAAGAGAGAAAGGGTAACAACAAGGGTTTATGGAAAAAGGTTGCTATTTGAAAAGGAGAATCTTCAAGTTTGAAAGAGAGTGAGTGTTGAGAAGAGTACGAGAGAGAGAGGATTTTATAGGGATCACAATGAGGCGCACATGGTCTTCCAGATAAGTTTTCAGCGATATTGAGATTTGTTAACAAAATAAAAAAATATAAATATAAAAAAACGGTGGGTCTTCTAGAAGGTTTTCAGAAACCGGCAACTTGCAATATTGAACCAGGGGTGAACATGGTAAAAGTGCATGGTAATGCTTTCTGCTTCCAACTATAACCAACGGCGGTTGATTTTTCTGGTTGACATATTTAATTTTTACTATTTTTTTATATTATTGTTCTTCTCTATTTTTAATTTGTCTTCTGCAACTCCAGGTCATCTGAATAGTGTCAGAAAACTATTTTTAAATTTAAAATTATATTTTAAGGAATAAAATAGCAAAAATATCATCTGTGTTCTAGAAGGTTTTAACCGGCAACTGGCAAACAGAAAAAGTAGCGGTGAGATGAGCATTGAAAGCAACAATCATGTTAAATAAATACCCATTCACTTGATAAGTTTCACAGTTCCAACCAATCTATTTAAAACAACTTTCAATAATTTAAATTTGTTTTTTACTTTAAATACAAGGTAAACTATTTTAAATATATTTATTGCTTCTATTAGTTTTTAAATTTCAATTAATTTAACTATATCATGAACTATTCTAACTTTTGCATTAATACATTTTGTAATTTAGAATGTCATTTTACTTTTTTTTTCATTTTGTATTAAATTTAAGAATTTAAGAATACGCGCGCCGGAGATATGAAGAAAAATGATATATTAAATGAAATAGTTGACTAATGAATGAAATTAGTTATTACTTCCCACTAATATAATACTCTTTTAAAATAGAAAACAACCAATAATAAAAATTTGAAAAGTTACATAATTTTATTTCTATCCTTAGTGAAATATTCAGATCAAAATGATATGATTGAAATCCTATAAAAAGTACTCTGTATGAATAAATAATAGTTTCCTGTAGCATGACCCAGTCTCTATTTAGTTTAATTATATTTTTAAAGTGCTCTTACCACAGAATTTTCACTTTAAACCTGAACCTTTGTGCGAACATCTTCATTAGACTAAAAGACTTCAGTTGACTAAGTTTATTATGTGGATTGAACTAATATTATATTTTAATAATACAGGAAAAAAACAACCATTATAGTCAAAATAGTTCATTTCAAATTATAAAAATTTAAAATTAAATAAAAACTTACTTAATAAATCAGTTCAGATATAATTTTACGTTAAATACATATTAATTTAATTTATACACATCTTATAAAACAAACATAGTCTTGTCACCGAGATCAGTTGTTACTTATCTTTCTTTAATCCTCAACAAATGTGTAAAAAGCAAATAAAATATTGTTTTATTTTCTTTATGCTTTCCGAGCAATATACGATTTCGAATAATTTTCAGCTTAATTATTTGAAGAAAAAAAAACATATACAGTACTATGTACTATATGATAAATGATGTTATTCAATGATATTTATACTAATGATACGATCTCGAATAATTTTCAGCTTAATTACTTGAAAAAAAAAATATACAGTACTATGTACTATATGATAAGTGATGTTATTCAATGATATTTATACTATATGATAAGTGATGTTATTCAATGATAATTATTAGTGTTTATAGGAACAGGGTGTAAACTGATTAACATTTATCATACCTAGCTATACAGAACTAGGTAATTAAGAAAAGAGGAGGATAACTATTCAAGATTAACATTCTAATTGTTTAATTATGTAAACCATCTTTAATAATGTTTAATTTTTGTATAAATATATTTTACTAAATACATTCTATATAAATTTTTAAATGTTTAAATGGGTCGAAATAAGACTTTATAAGAGAATGAAGAACGAAGTTTGCTTCTTCTTTTTTTTAATATTTTCCATATTAAAAATGAATATTTTGACTTTAAATACATTAAAATGATATTGTTATAATCGATTATATATCTGAAGTATTGTTTATTTTGAAATTTAAAAGTAGATTACACTTTCTTTTTAAATATGTATAAAAAAGTAAGTCAAGATCTTTATTTAAATTATTATTTGTCTTAATTCTTAAATAATGTATGATTATTTGACCTAACGAAATAAGTTTTTGGTTGATGACTACGGTTAAAAAGATTTGATTTTAAAACTATTTTTCACTTTTTTTTATGAGGTTAATGTTTCATTTCAATTTTTCATTCACTTGTATATTCACATATTTTATAGGTTCTCCATCTCTTAGAACGTGTTTGATTTAGTATTAGATAATTGATTTCAGCTCAATCAATTCTCCAATATAGAATTAATAATTAGTTGTTTTTTATTTAATGTAAATTTTTTACTTTTTAATTGATTTTGAAAACCAAATATGTACTGATTATGTGTTAAAAAATAAATTATAATAAATTATACATCAATTTGACGTAAAACCAAACACGTACTTAATAATTTAAGTATCGAAAAAGTTTTTATAGATGAATATTTTCTCAATTTTCATAAACCAAATGGATAATCAATTTTCAAATATACGATTTAACTTTACAAGAGTACTATATTTTGTACCATGGAAATATTAGGTGGTAGATAAAAACATGACTGAATAAAATAGACTATATGTAATAATATAAAAAAGAATCTCTTTATCCAAAAGAAAAAAAAAATCACTCTTATATTAAAAAAAAACAATTTTAAGAAAAACTTTAAAAATAAACTAATTTTCATTCTTAATTGTTTTCTTTTAAGTACTAAAATAATTCAAGATAAGTTCTCTTACGTGAACCATCTTTTCTCACGGAAAAACCATGCTATTTTCTGATGAGAATATTATTATAATATAATTATAAAATTGCATTTATCTAATATAAATATATTCTATTTTCTTTTATTTAAAATGAAACAAAAATATTATAAAAATGAAATGACATTTTTTACGACAAATATTACTAGCTTATTTTCCATTAATTAGACCGGTCCTTTTTTTCTGTCAGTACCTATCAATAAACATGGGAATAATACATTTATGCAGCAACACTTTGAAGTCATACCAATTTTTTAGTATTATTGTAAATGAATTCAAATATAGTAAGAAAAGAATAAATTTAACGGAATCATAATAATATACAGTTATAAAAATACTACTACAATAAAATGTCTTATTAATAATCAATTTTAGTGATTAAAAATTGTTAGTTACTATAGTGATCAATTTAGATACTAATTTACAAAATTAAAATTTATTGATTATTAAAATAGTCACTAATATAAAAAAAATTATAATTGGTCACTAAATTTGTTATTAATTAATTAAAGACCAATTTAGTAACTAAGTTATTTTTGTAGCCAAAACTTAGATAGCTAATTTTTAGTGACCAATTTTTTGTAGTAGTCAAAACTATGATAACTAATTTTAAAAACCAATTTAATGACCAATTATAATTTTTTATTCATAATAGTAACAATTTTAGTAACCAATAATTTTTGTACTTTGTAAACTTGTATCTAAATTAGTCACTATAATAACTAACAATTTTTGGTCACTAAAATGGGTTACTAATGAAGCATTTTCTTGTAGTATAATTCTTTAAAACTTAATTTGTTAAAATATTTAAATCTTTTTTAACATTAAGTTAATAATTTCAATTTAATCTATAGATATAATATTTTTTAATAAAAATATTTATTTTTATATTTTACTCAGTATGAAATTGCTACATAATTAGTATCCAAAAAACTCCATAATATGTATCTATATAAAAGTATATGTTTATATAAAAGTTGAAATAACCACAGAAGACCAATCTTCTTACTTTTCTATGTTCTTAGAAAATATTTATCTTATTTGTAATTGAGGTATTCTTTTCTAGCACGTGTTTGAAGAAAAGGGTGTGTTTCTAAAAAACACTTCAATCCTTAAACTCGTTGAAATTTTTGTATATTTGTATATTGATAATTAGTAATCAATGAGAGATACTCACCTTAAATTTTATGTATTTATAGTTTTTAAATAAATTTAAATTAAATATCTTTCTCTAAATATAATGTCATTCATTAATTGTAATCATGTCACGTTTAGGGAATAATTTGTGATATTGTATGGAATTATAATTGTATAATTGCCTTTTAGTGTATTTGATGCAGGAATTAAAATGTAATTTATTTATATATAAGAATTAAAAAAAAAAGTGCAGAACGTAACAAAAAAGTTTGGAAAGATAGATTAATACGTTGAAAAGGAAAGTGGGGCCCACTTGTGAGATAAGAGCGAAGGATGAGTGAAATTTTGAGCCCAAACAAAAAAATCCAAATTGAAAGAAAAAATGCATAATGTCATATCAGTATCACTTTTCTCACTCTCATAATTGCATTTTTATCTCTTCTATCTACAAACTTTGCATACTTTTCTTTCCCTTATCTTTCTTCCATTTTTTTTTTCATAAATCACTGCTTAATTATCGTTATTCTTTTTTTGAAGATAAAACATGAAATTTTTTAATAATGATTTATATTTTTTTCTATAATAAAATTAATATAAACGTATAAGTGAGATTTATTATTCTTATTTATATAATAGAATGTTTGATTTTATTTTTAATTAATATAAATTCACTAACATAATTTCTTGTATTAATGATAGGATAATTTAACAAATTTTATCGTGATAAACTTTAGTTTCAGATTAAGAAATAGGTTTAAGTTTATTTCAACTATGGGTTATTGAAATTTGACTTATTACAATATTTTGAATCTTTCTTTTAAAAAATATTATCAAAATTTAATATGTTTGATAAACGAATTCAAATCAAATCTTAACTTACTTACATTTATTGTGTTTGTCTGATTAAATAATTATAAATGCATTTCTTTAAATAAATGTTTTTACTTGTTTGAAACAAAAAATGTTATAAACCATTTTATCCCGTACTTTTACTAAAAGAAATATATTCTATTTTAATAAAAGAACCCCTTTAATAAATTAATTAAAAAAAAATTCATAAAATTTAAGGTAAAAATTAGAAGATAACTTTCTTTGCTTTTATACAAAAAATTGATTATGTATTACAAAATACCCAATCATGTATACATTCATATACACGATAATTATTATGTACACATGAGAATATAGACATGATTATGCGTATGCGTTACAACGATTACGTATACATATATAACACGTATACATCATCAATTACTAGCGTAACACAAACGCTATAATGTGTATGTATTTTTTAAATATGTGTGATATTATATTAGTAGATGATAATATTATAATGTTATTAAATTAATATATATATATATATATATATATATATATATATATTAAAATTATATTTATTAAAAATAGAGTAAAATATATTAGAACAAATAAAAGAATAACTATTGATAAATAAAAAAGAAGAGAAAAAGCAAAGACAAATTTTATAAAAAATTTGTAAAAGTAACGGTCAATTTTTAAAAATTTAATAAATTGTTATATTTAAAAAGTAAAATCGGTATTTTGAAAAGTAAATACAAAAAGGAGAATCCCCTTTATATATATTGTTATCAATTTTTTTAACATAATTATGTTTTCAACCTTTTACTAATATTTACATTTCTATTTATTATAATAAAATAGAAATTTAATTTAATACTTTTTAAAAACATGAATATTCTTTTTCAATTATATCAATAACATTTATTATAATCTTTTTTCACTAAAATCTATTTTCTTCGTCTTCTTTCAAACGATCTAAGTTTTGTATTCTCGCTTCTCCTTCTTGTTTTTTCTCATCCTTTCCACCTCATCAAATAGAAAACAAACCCTAAATCCATCCAATCGAAAACAAACCCTAAATCCAATTGATAACTGCAATTCACAGATTTCAACGAAAATGATAGGCCATGATTCCTTGCTTGTTCCATGGTTCAAGATGATGGCTGAACTTATCTCTTATTTTTGGAGGGAAAGGAAAGATCTTTATTCATGCATTGGACACTACCCATGACCCACTTCTCAAGCTTTTAACTTTTCCCATTTCATGATCAAAATTCTTTCACCGACAAATCGAGTGAAATTTGACCTTTAATTAGCTTCCATAAACACTTCTTGCTTAAGTTGCTTCATTCCACTCATAAGTCCCAACCAGTAAGGTTCACGTCGCATTTCAAACCAAAGATCACATCAAACACATTAATTTTGCAAATGGCAAATGGCAAATTCCAAACTAAACCAGAAAACAGACAAGTTCTTCACACTCGGTTTTTTAATTATGAAACCTGTTTCAGACAACGTGTAGCGTAGCAGTTTTGTCGTCGCGTTAATATTATATTATAGTAACATAACGTTATGTTAATTTTTGAGATATTTAAAAAGTTACAGTTTTATAGATATTTTTATGTGCCGTTAAGGAAAAGGTAAGAACTAACAGGACATGCCTAATCAACGGCGTATATCGTGCGTGTCTGGTATTTATCGGATATCGATATTTGTATATTTGTATGATAAGTATTAGTTAAATATTCAATTTAAAAGATTTTTTTGTCTTTAATATGATTTTGACATGCCTTTAATATAATATTAATAATTATAAATTTAATAATTTTTTAAAAAACTTATAAATTTGTAAATTTATTGTATAAATTTTTATTGAGATAAAAATAAGAAAAAAATATTATATGATTAATAATTATCATTTTTTTAGATATTAAATTAATAAATTAGATTTATTTTTATGTTAGTTAATAATTTATTAATTGAAAGTTTAAAATTAATATTAATATATATATATATATATATATATATATATGTCGTGTTACATATTTTATATTTTTTAATTTAGTTATATTTTCGTATCCGTACATGTGTTTGTATCCAAAGTTTATAGGATAAGAAAGAAATTTGAAGGGTGGTATTTGTGAGACATGCGATGATGGAGATGGTAATTAATTGCAAAGAAAAAAGTCCTTAATTATTTGAAGCAACTATTAAGGAAAGTGGAAGTTTTGTGGGAAGAACAGTTCAAAGTGAAAAGTTCAAAGCACGAGGGCGAATAAGATGGAAAATTTGATGCAGTTCATTATTATGATTGGAAATTAAAAATGAGATATTGCAGAAAAAATAATAATTATAGTTTTTATTTGGAGGCCAGGGAAAAGGAACAGTAGATGATATGAATTATTGAGAGCGTTGTTCTAGAAGCATTGCTGTCATGTGACCACCGTCCTGGTTCCAAATCAGCCATGACATTAACGTTATCATGAGTCACCTTTCCTTCTAGAAGCTTTTCTGTCATGTGATTCATCATGGCCCCATGCTGCTACTTTTTTAACTGATAAAACCCAACACTTGTGTCATCCACTCAAAATAACACCACATTTCGGATTCTTCACATTTTTAAATTAATGATTACAAACAGTGTCAGTATTTATGTTATGTTCAGAACAGACCCATTTCTATGTTTTTTATTTACACGAGGAGTCATGTTTGTGTGAATGGTATTGACTAAACCTAATCTAGTGGTAATTTTAGTTGCTTCACCGTTACAACCGGAAAATAGAAGCTTTAAGAAAAAAATTTATTATTGATGGACAAAACTTATGGTCATAATTAACTTTTGTCAATAAAACAAAATTTTTGAGAAAAATAAAAATAAAATTGTATTGACAAATAAAAAAAAATTGCTATCACTAAAATTTGTTAATATATTCTGACTTTTTTTTTCATAACTAATTTATTTAAGGTTAATTATGTTTTTATCACTTAATTTTCAGTGTTTATTTCGAAATTTTATATTAATTTAGTCATTCATTTTTTGAAATACGTAAATTTAGTCATTTTAATCAAATTTCGTTAAGTTTATTTGACATTTCAAGCGTGTTTCGTAATAGTATTTGACTTAACATTAAATAAAAAAATGTGTCAAAGAGTATAAACAACTCAAATACAATTTTGAAATGTGTACGAAACATCAAATAAACCTAATAGAATTTAATAAAAAAGATTAAATCCACGTATTTTGAAAAATGAAAAACTAAATTAATTTAAAATTTTAAAATAGACTAATTCCAAAATTGAAAGAAAAAAACATATTTAACTCATTTATTTAATATAAAAAATAGATCCATTTTACATTAGTTATCGAATTTTATCATAAAATATTCAAACTCCAAACAAAAACTTTAATACCCATTACTTTTATGGAATATTAAATCATTCAATCTATAATAAAATTTACTGATAAATATATTATCAATGATATTTTTATTAGTAATAAAAATATTAAATTATCAACTAATTTATTACTAATAAAATTATTAATTCGTATTTTACTGAGAACTGACATGTGAATCTTTGAAAAATGACAATATTAGAGCAAATTAAAAAATTCTTATGTGTATTTCAAAACTGAAATGCAAAATAGTCGGATCCTAACAAGAACATTTGGTAATAAATAACAAATGTCAGAAAAAAATTTCATCAGTAATAAAAACTATAAATGTTAATAATTTTGGCATTACCAACCAATTTTTTTCCATCTATTAATTTTATTGTGGTGAAATAGTAAGAGAATTGATATATTACTTCACATTAGTGAAGACTCTGTAGTCATAAACACAATCGTTTATTGTTATATATTTTGACAAAAGATTAATTTAAAAAGACAATAATTCTATACCTTTAATCACTTAAAGTGTGAGGAGACTTTTCACCAAATAATTTTTCTAGAAGAGACAGTGTGATCGACAACATATGATTATTAAATATTAAATTAGAGGTAGAACTAACACCACATGCAGAAGGCACTGAAGGTGATAGCGTGATAATTGAAGCATGTATATTATTTATTTAGAGTATTATAATTCAACTCTCTTAAAAGTTAGGCAAATGCAGCCAATGTAAACACATGTGTGATGTGTACGTTACCCATTAATTACTGATTTGAATACAACAAAATCGATGAATAAATAAACAAAGTGTTTTTGCATAATTTTTAATATTCTCACACATGATGAAAATGTTAAAATAAATTATATCAATATAGTCGATAATTACCATCATCGTTATTTTTTTATTTTTTATTATTATCTTTCATTATTTTTTAAATATTTTAAATTTTATTTAATAAAATTAAAAAATATAAGTATTTGATTTATATATTTAATATTTTTATATAAGTAAAAATATCAAATAAATTAAGAAAAATATCAACAAAATTTGAGTATCAAACTTACCAGCAAAAGAAAATATTTCTAAGATTATTTATTCTAGTACAAAACCGTAAAATTCAGTGTAATTCAAAAAATCTATAAATAAGAACTTAACAAATATCAAAATCAATCATCTTTTTAGAAGAAAAAAAAATACCATTTTGAGAAGTTCTTTAGGAAGAGAAAGAAAAAATAATTATTTTAAAAAAGGAATTTGACCTAAAAGAAAAACAGAAAGTAAAAAAGCATTTTGAAAGTCGAAAACATTCATTTTCATCGTTATTCTATAACGATGAACGGTAAGAAGTAGCTAAATTTTTTATTCAAGAAGTTGGGTTTGCTTTTTATGAATTTCACTATTCCATCTAATTATTTTTTTCACCACTCTTGTATTATTATTTTAATTACATATTTTAAACTAATTGCATTATTGTTTATAATATTAAAATAAATTAATATAGGTGATGTTAGAAAAGTTATACAACAAAGCTTCACTTGTATTTTGTTTGTATTGATAATTAAAAAAGTTATAATGTATTCATCAAAGTTCTAGACCTCAACAAGTGTTTTTGCAAAATAAATAAATAAATAAATATATATATATATATATATATATATATATATATATATATATATAGATAGAAACCAAAGAATTTTCAGAGTCTATAGAATTCACATGGTGAACAGAAAAGTTGATTCTGATGAGAAGTGGAGAGGTTGAAAATATGCACTAAAATGGTATCCATTTTCATGTGATTGAACAATTTCTCTGACTTAGGTATTTTCTTGTAGCCACAAATTATAATTTCAGAAGAATGTAGAATGAGTTAGAAGCTATTAATGTTCGAAAATAGACCACTTTTCAACGTCATTTTACTTTCCAATTTGATCGATAAGTTCCTGGACTCATTCTATCGCAATATAAAATTGATAAATGTACTCAAATTGGTTACGTTTAGTTATTCTTCGAGTTTAGTATTATGGATAGAATTCAAGTCTATTTATGTGTATTTTAATGTTTTCTTTTTGTCAAAATTGAATTTTCATGTCAATAATGTGTGTAATGAAAGTTGTAAAATTAAAAGTTTATGCTAAGAATACTTAAATAAACTATACTTTAATTTTCTCTGATTGGTAAAGCTAATTATAATTACAGTATTTAATCCAATCATCCAAAATGTTTCTCTTTTGTTTACAAGAAAAATAATAAACGAGAATATTTTCGATACAAAAATAAAGAGAGAAAGTACTTATTTATATGCGTTTAAAATTTCTAATAAAATGATTTATTATATTCGATGACGAATGATGCATATTTTAATACCATCGTATAAGAAAATAAAAAGCTTTTATCACAAGCTAAGAACATTAAACAATTATTATTAAATCAAATTATAAAAAAAAAATTAAGATCAAAAGATTAATGATTTTTAAAAAAGTTATTGTTCTTATCGTAAACATAATAACATTTTTTATTTATATTTTTTTAGATGAATATTTTACTTCTGTTTCATAAAAAAAAAAAGTCATATTTAGGACAAATTACATTTCTACAGTATTTATATTTTATCAACGATTATTCTTTTATATAATTCAACTATCTCTTAAAAGTTAGGCAAATGCGGCCCATTGTAACATGATGTGTACGTTATCCAGTAATTACTAATTTGAATTCAACCAAATCGATGAATAAATAAATAAAGTGTTTTTACATAAATTTTGATATGTTTACATCAAATAAAAATGTTGAAATGAATTATATCAATATAGTTAATAATTTACGTTATTATGTTTATTTTTTCTTTATTTTTAAATTTTATTGTTATTTTATTATTTTAGATTTTATTTAATAAAATCAGAAATTTGGTTTACATATTTATATTTATGAATTTAAATTTTCTATTGATTTTTATGTATAACTTTTCTGTTATAACTTAATGATCATTGATTTTTGAAGTTTTAATATATATTGATTTATTTAGTTTTATATTCTTTTAATAAAATATTCAATAATTATTATTTTCAATATTTTTGATAAACCTATAAGAATATATAAAGAAAATTTCGTCCACATTTCAAACTACCAATTTTACCATTTAAATATAATAATTTATTAAATTTTTAAAAGTTGATTATTATTTTTACAAGTTTTTTATAAAATCGGATGTCTTTACTTATTCTCTTCTTTTTTATTTATTAATGATTATTCTTTTATCTGTTCTGATATATTTCATTTTATTTTTAATTTATCAATGATTATTCTTTTATCTGTTCTAATATATTTTACTTTATTTTTAATAAATATATTTTAATTTATATATTAACTTAATAATATTACATTTAATATAATATAATATTATGCATATTTAAAAAATACATTATGTGTTATCAACGCGCGTGTTTACTCTATTATTATTTTCAATATTTTTGATAAATTTATATAATAAAAGTAAAAAAAATTTCTAATTTTGAGAAACAGAAGAAACAGAAGAAGAAAGTTACCTAGGGTTTGGCGCCTTTTCCCAATTTCAAAAGCGTCTTCTTCCTCTTCCACCCCTCTCAAACCTACCTTTTCAAAATCCAATTACATGTTATCTGAGTTGGTGAAAGACAGAAGCTTCTTGAGAGGTCGGTGAAAGTGGCTGAAGAGGACAACGAGAGGTTCTTGTTGAAGCTCAAGGAGCGTATTAACAGGTTCATTACAGTGTGGCCATATTAATTTGTTGGTAGAGGTAGTGTGTATTGTTTATACATTCATAGATGTGTGGCCATATTATTTTTAAGAGAAAATCTTACTAACATAAGATATACTTTGTTTCTTACATTTTTCTTCTCTAAAGTGGATGAAATTCATTGAAATCACCAATTTAATTAGTGATGATTTTAGTAAACTTATCCAATAGCAGAGAGAGTCTCACGAACCATTATTTCTTGTAAATACATTAAAAAGTGTTAGATTTTCAACAGTTATAAAATTTTGAATTTAAGAAGTCAAGACTTACTTCTCTCCATTTTATATGTTTTTGGTTAATCTTTTGGTTTCTGAATTCTGATTATTTAGCTTTGGTTGCTTAAATAAATGACAGTCCTTCAGCATATCTTAAATAAGGCTTTCTGGCATATTGCCTTGTATCAATAATACATCAGAGTAATACATAAACTTATTTCTCTTCGTTTTCTGTTTGCTTCTTTGTTCTGGCATCTTTTTCTTGGCTTCTCTCTGTTGACCACCGCCACCAGGTGTTTTATTGATATCAAGAGCCTTCAGTGTGCGTGATATGGTATGAAGAGCCTGCAGAACTGCAGAATTTGACAGTTTTCTGATACTTTCCTCTGCTTTCTTGTCCTCTTCATCCCTTTTCTTGTATTCTTTCATCTTGTATTAGATAAGAGAAACTGATACATGAAAGGCTACTGAACACGCTTTTATTTAATCAATAGAAATCAGCTATATAAAGCTGTTTTACAACCAAAAGAACAACTAACTCCATCCCTAATTTATTCGAATGGCCCCTATAAAAGAGTCACCTTCAACTATGACGTGGACTTTGTTCTTCTTGGCTCAGGTTCCGTCACACTTTTTTGTAGGTTTTCCATTTTTTTTTTCCTACTCAGTGAGTTTTTACTGTGCAGCATTATGACAGACTGGGCCAATATGAATTTGCTCATTCTAAAATTGATGAGGCTATTCATCACACGCCTATTCAGTCAAGGTTTGCTTATATTCACGCACCAAATTGTTTCTAATTCCCTATTATATAAATTTGTTTGTGCATGGTGATGTATATAACAGATGTGTCTGGAGAACAAATTAACAGCATTTGTATATAACAGCAATTAAATCCTTTCTTCATTCAACTCTTTATGGATAGATAAGGTCTAGTTTGTATCTTATTTTGTCTTGATATTACTGACATGTGGAAACAGGAGAAGATTTCAGAATGTGATTGTGTTTTTTTTCAAGATTCTGTAAACTATTTTAGAAGACAATTTTCAAAAGCTAATTTAGAGTTAAAAAATAGGGAGAGATGATATAAAAGGGTAGCATTGTTGTGAACTGGGAGACACACCAAGTGTTTGACAGACTGCCATGATATGATGGTAGCTTGGCAGATTACAAAATGCTAGCTGCCTGGGCATGAAATTTAAAAAAATGTAAATATTGAGCCTTGTTGTCTAGCCCAATTCCCAGACCATGGAGGTAGAATTTTTCTGTACCTGTTTTTCGGTGCCTTTCTGGTCAGGGATATTTACTTTCTTCTTAATACTAAATTTGCTTTATTCCTAATTATAAAAAGTATGAATTTATTTATAGATGTATAGGGGGGCGAAAACAAGCTTATAAATGTCAGAAATGTTTTCGTTTTATGATTTATAAAGTTATACTGCTCACAATCACAAATCAAAAGTTGATAATTTGAAATCATAAAATTAAAGTTGGATATACTCTGCGCATGAATATATTGAATAGTTTATTAACTGGTGAAGTATTTTTTACTTTTTAAACTGTTATTAGAGTGATGCACACATTTGTGTGAACATATAGTAATTAACTATACATGTTTGGTGGTTTCTAAACAGTTAGTAATTAACTTAGTAACTTTGGTAGGATGTTCATAACACGTGTACTTATAAGTCTAAACTCTTGGACAAATAATACAATCTAAAATCTTAAGACAGGATGATTTATTTTCATAAAAGAATGTTTGATTTATTTTATATATATATATATATATATATATATATATATATATATATATAAAAGTATGAACCATTAAATCATTTACATTTAGTTTGAGAAAATAATATAAAGTCTACATTTCAATGAGCTCCTTTGCAAGGGGAAAAATTAAATTGGTTTATAATTAAATTAAGAACAATTAAAAAAAAGTTCTTGCATTTCTACAAAAATAAATTATGTATAGATTAATTTTAATTTTTGAATAAAATATTTTTTATTTTCTTAGTAAATGATGTGGTATACAAAGATATAGTTATTATTACTATTATTATTCCAAACCTCTTCTAATTTGATCATTATAACGGTACCTAACTACAATAATCATTTCTTGTAAAATTATTTTTTCCAAAAAGATAAATAATAAAGAACCATTACCAATTTTTGTATTTTTTTTTCAATCTTTCCTTTTCTTATAATAGAGGTGCATTCTGAAATCTAGAAAAAAGAAAAAGGTAAAAGGGCATTCCGAAGTCTGGAGAGAAGTAGAGACAATGATGTGACTAAATAACATGAGGTACATAACAGAATTAACTACTATCACTTTAGTAGTCTTGCCGCTTAACTGATTATAGCTACAGACAATGATGCGATTAGAATCAATGTACTAAACAAATTCGAGGAACTTGTTTTATGTTCAATACGAAGATGCCAACTCGAAAAGCTCTTTGTGCTGATCTGATACATAAGACTTCACTTTCATAGTCGGTTTTCCATCACTTCCTGGAGAGATGCACTTCACCCCAATGACAGTAGCCAAACCTGCAAAATTACAGGTAAAATTCTTTCAATCCTGTGCCGAGAATAAAAAACATCACAATCAAAGTTAAACTTGATGAGACAGAAGAAACTGGCAGAAGTTAAGCTAGAATCACCCTTCAATCAAAAGTTACGAATACGGAATAATAGTTGTTATATAACACACTACTCCACAATGACTGATAGAGCAATATGGTTTTACTTACTTTGGTGTATGCGACCATACACCGGTCTTTCCCCTTTCCAGTATTCCAATGGCCTTGTCCTGATCCTGGAGCTTCTCCTTACTCCAGAATTCCATGATGTACCGGAAGCTGGAACAAAGATAAATTACTTAACAACAAAAGGAGTTCTTGAAAATAAATGGAGGGGATAAATGACAAGTACAAACCAGCAAGGCTTTGCCGTTTGGAAACATTTGTTGGCGCACGTGATTTAACTCTCTTCTGTTTTTTAACAGGCTGCATAGAAGCATCTGTCTTTTCCTGTGACAGAAGTCACAGTCAATTCCTTAAAAAGCAATTAGCGGGTAAAATTTTGATATAGTGATTAATCAGACTTGTGTGGAATCATGCCAGGGCGGCTTATCCTAAATTAGTTTCATAAAATATTAATACAGAAACCAATTTTAAACATGAATATTTGTAAATTTCTAAATACAATTCAATTCCAAACCATACGTTAACTATCCGAATGGTATGGTAAATTTAATTTTACCCTTTTCTAGTAGAATATAGTTAGGAAACTGAAAGCACATGGATAATCAAGTGTAATTGCCTTTCACTAAGTGATCGAACAAATTACGCTTTATCACATTCAAAGTATGGCAAATTATTCCTATAATAAATTTTGACCACACGTATTAACATTCACTGATGCTCTCTATATCTCTCTCTATCACATTATGCATCTCTTCGCTTTTTATGTCATTCATAAATTTATAAATAATAAACAATATTGAACAAATATTAGTTGTATAACTATAATTTTTCTGCTGTAAAGCACCTTGATTGCCCCCATATCTATTTTTACCATTTAAATTGCTGATACATGATAAAATGATTGAATTATAACACAAATGGTTTAAACACTGACAAACGTAAAAAAAGAAATGGACAACTCTAGTAACCTGTACAATATCGGCTTGATATCCAGTGGGATTGGATTGATCATCTTCTGATCTTCTGGCTCGTTTATCCACAGCGTTGGCTTGATATCCAGCAAGATCGGATTGATCAGCTAAGGCAAACCACAACAAAGTTAGTATAATCGAAGGTACATTAATGCTGGTTTTAAAATATATTCGGCTGATTTCACAGATCAAAGGGCAACGTAAGAGGAGAAATCAGGACACTGTTATATGAATCACTGCGAGGGGTAAACTACTAGGATTAAGTGATGTCATTGAGATATTCCATAAATATATGTTTTGGCACAGTTTTTTCGGGCTTTGCATTCACTAAAAGTATAAGCTCCTCCAAATAGCCTCTAAAGAACCACTATTTTCAGGCATGTTTATTAAAAACTACATTTGATAATGATTTTCTATGACTGTGCTTAGCCTGCCCTCTGCTTTAAACTTCTTTGAAGAAGACAAAACAGAAAAGAGGGTTAAACACTATCTTTAAGTAGTTCTATATTGCATGTTCTCGAAACACCATTTACGTAAATGGTAAGAAAGATATCAAATTCACTACCAAATGATCAAATATAAGTGCACTCTGAGCAGTGAGCAGGAACATGACATCATATCAGCAACAAAAGATCATAATATAGTTTGAGTTTTCAAAAGAAGCATTAATGCATGTGCAGAATTACTCAAGAGATGCAGGTTCAAAGAACTCTGCATATCCTAAGCCAACGGATTTTCAATGGAATAAACTAGTATTGCATATGACAGTGTGTACAAATCAATTGCCATTGTTCTTTTTTCTTTTATTTTCCTAATAATGCAAAATGAAGCATTTTGCAGGAAAATACATTCTGAACGTGTTCAGGCATTCTGCTTTCAGTTAGTTATTCAGAATATAACTCAGAAGCATGTGAATAAATACATACCTAGTGGATTATCCATGTTGAGATTTGCATCATCAGTTCGAATGGAAGTTGTAAATGGCTGCATATTTCCTGCCTGTGTCAATCAGAACACAAAAAGATTGATTAAGGTTTTCATTGTTAAAACTCTGCATGAGTCAACAACTTAAATTTATGATACTACTTTTTTCCAAATGAAACATACATTGTCCTCGGATTGACAGGATTCATTTGCCTCAATATTGAGCCTGTCCTCAATGTCATGCATAACCCTTTCACCCATATCACTGCCTCCAACATCTACATCCATGTGAACAAGAGGTTCATATGAATCAACATTATTAACAGACTTGGGTTCCCTTGAATTATCCTCAATGGACTTTTGAGGAGTACTTGTACAATTTCTGGCAGTGTCCTCAGCCAAACTTATCCCACCAACTGCAGTTATATCTTCAATTGAGGACGCAATCAGTTCATTTGATGACTTCTCAGAACTCTCTTCCTTGGAAATATCAGAAGCATGGGTGCAATTTATGTCTGTATCCAAAACTGTACTTGTATTGTCAACAGCAACAACATCTGCGATCATGTTTGGTTCAATGTTCGACTTGTCCTCTGTGCCAACCATTTTGCCCATTCCACTGCCTCCAACATCTATGTCAAAATGAAGTTCACTTGAGTCAATATCAACATCGAACATAGGTTCCCTTGAATTACTCTCCATAGACTTACGAGATGTACTGGTACCATTAGTGACCGTTTCCTTAGCCCCGCTTGTCCCACCAACTCCAATTATATCTTCAGCTGAGGACGCATTCAGTTCATTCAATGATTTCCTAGAATTGTCTTCCTTTGAATTTCCAGATGGATTGGTGTAATTTCTGTCTGTGTCCGAAACTGTACTGGTCTTTGCAACTACAACATCTTTAATCAAGTGAGCATTCAATTCATTCGGCCTCCCAGGAACAAGATTGTGTTCTGAATTTTCCATACCAATTTCATTAAGTGAAAAATGATCCATTGGTTGCCTTGACATTGAAATGTGCTTCTGCAGTGACAAGATTGAAGCAAATGGACTTCTTGGAGGGGTGGGTGAAGATAATTGCTGCACAGTGATCTGTGTAGACTTTTTAATTGGTGTCTTCTTATTCGTATTCATTCCTCTCAACAAGTTATCTATGTCGGATAAAGCCTTCCTTGGCTTTGACTTTTTCCCTTGCAATGATTTCAGATCAGTCACCTGGCTATCTGGGAAGATCGGAACAGAAAATTTATCTACAGCTACGGGTTTGATCTGTAACCTCTCCTGCAAAAGACTAATTGCCCCATCCCCTTCTAGATCCTCAGAATTGCATGAAAGCAATCCATCCAACAATTCATCGAGCTTGTTCCCTTTAGTAGCAGATGAATCTGCGGAAAAAAGACATAATGATTGAAGTATTGAAAAAATGGGGAAGTAAAAATGCACTGAAAAGTCCAATTTTAGGAGGGAAAAAAAAAAGGCCCGGCAGCGCACTCATATAGTAGAATGGGGGTAGCATCCACTCACCCATTACTTTTTTTTTCGAAGATAGCACATAGGCTTCATCTATGTCAGTTCTCTCGGCCACGAGATCAAGAGTCTGAGATCCAAGCGTATCCTGGGAGGACAGAACACTTTCAGAGGTTTCTCTGGGATACCGATGCTTGTATTTGATTGGCCTGGCCCATAAGACATTAAGCTCGAGTTAAACACAGATAAAAAAAATACAAAAATCACAATGCAGACTGGTTATCGTAGTATTATGAGAGAGTACAATTGATCATTCCCCAAAAGCCCAGGTCGACGTTCTCGTGGTCTAGTAGACAAGCTATTCTGATCATACTCAAACGAGGCACCACCCAGCTGCTTCTGTATTTCTCTTTTTGCATCTACCCACCAAATGCAAACCCAATAAGACCAAGAACAAGCCACGGGGAAGTGAATCTCGTTCACAAGAAGAGAAAGAAGAAACAAACACAAACTTACTTTCCAACCGTTCATGGGCCGAGAAGAATTCCGCCGGATCTTTCAAGCTATCAAGGTCCAAAGTCGGAAGCAAACTCTCAACAGAGGGCCTGTTACAAAGAACCCAGTCAACAAAAAACAACTGTAAAATACATTCACGGATAGAATATACAAGCCTTACGTTTTAGTTGGCTTCATAGAGAAGCGTGGACGTTTGAGCCCCAAACCAGGTCTCTGTTGTCGACGAAATTCTCCATCCTCTGCTGCGCCGTTTGTTGTTTGAAAAATTGAGTCTTGCGTGATCTCAGAGCCGAACAGATTAGGGTTATCATCCAAAACAGACTTGGCCCCCTGCACCAGTTTCGCGGGACTCCGCAAGGCCTGTGCAAACACAGTAACATGAAATGGAAGGCAATGCTACAATTAAAGCTAAACGAAACTTAATTAGGTTGAAACGATAGAAGAGAAAAAAAGGGTTATGATAAGTACTCACCATGGATTTGAGGTGAGTGTGGATGGTTTGAAGATCTAAGTCTGAGTTGTAGGGTTGGGAAGGTGGAAGAAGAGACGGCGAAGTAAAGAGGGAAAGTCCCCAATAATTGGCGAGAGGATCCACTAGTGCATCACCTTCTTTCTCCATTGATGCATATTGGTTTCGGAGAATCGAACAACTAAACCCTAGAATCGTGTTTTGGTTTATTTCTTTTGATTCAAAAATTGAAAACGAAAGAGTGAGCGGGAGCAGCTCTTCCTACTTATAAAATAACTAAATAATAAAAGAGTAATATTATGTTTACTTCAACACTCCTTATAAAATAGCTAAAATAATAAAGTCAAAAAAATCTTATTATTTATTAAGAGAAAAATCGTGAACGGCAGGATTCGAACCTGCGCGGGCAGAGCCCACATGATTTCTAGTCATGCCCGATAACCACTCCGGCACGTTCACTTTCGTTATATAAAATTTGGAAAAATAATATTATAATTTTATATGCTAACTATCTAAAGCCACCTTCTTTGCACATTCAGCGTAGGCGCAGCACATAAGCAACCCCAACAACAAAAACGCAGAGCAGCAAAAGAAAGAGGAGAGGAAGCGAAGAGTATTAATTTTTTTTTTTTGTTGATTCAGATTTCTCCCAATATTTATATTTATATTTATTTCTTTATTGCTATTCATCTCAGTAGGCACGCACATTCAAATTCTCTTGCATGTTTCTGTTCACTGATGAAGTTTTTGATCAATTTACGAATTTTATTCTGACCCCAAATGCAGATTTCTTCACTAAAACTTCAGTGTTTGTCGAATTTGGTGCTTTTGGCACCCTCCACGTAAGTAGTTTTTCTACTATGTCTGGTGCAAAAAGAAGTGCCAACAACAGCGGTTCCAAGCGGAGCCTGCCATCATGGACGTGTTCAAAGGAGAACGAGGGCGAAAACAGTGAAAAGAAACAAACTTTCGACGGCAAAGGTGAGAAATTCAATGAGGGTGAGGCACCCGAGATGGGCAAAGTCCAAAATGAGAATGGTGGAAAATCTTCTGCCTCAAGTTTGGAGTTTAGAAGCTTCAACAAACTTCTGGTGGGCTTTGGCTTTGCTTGCATTGCTATTTTCGAATGTTTATTGGCTGACTCATTAGTTTAACCGGTTTTTGGACAGGAAGGGGTGGTTTTTGTGCTCTCAGGGTTTGTGAATCCGGAGAGGGGCATGTTGAGGTCACGAGCAATGGAAATGGGGGCACAATATCAGCCTGATTGGAACTCTGATTGCACTCTCTTGGTTTGTGCATTTCCAAACACCCCTAAGTTTAGACAAGTTGAAGCTGATTGTGGAACCATTGTATCCAAGGTTTTCCTTTTTTCCCTTTTCCTTTTGTTTAAACGTGAATGTCAATATTATCTCTCTCTCTCTCTCTCTCTCTCCCTCTCTCTCTATTTATTCAAAATAATGTTTATGTTTAGTTCTATGCTTTTCTAGGTGTCATTTTTATGCCTCCATTTATAAAGGAGTTAAGATATCTGGTATTGATTCATGCTTATTGATAAGCTCATAATTTAAAATAAACTGTTATCTTAATGATCAAGAGAACGCAAGAGCATCTTATGTTCATAGTCATTTTTCTTTGTTCGTGAAATAACTTTATTTGATCGTTTAGGTCCACATTTATTTCAGTGTCAATTTCTGTAATTCCTTTAATTTGTGGTGTTGTTAGACTCCATTACAGTGTTTGAAGATTACACGCAACTTTGCCTTGATTTGTATGAAGCAATTTTCTATGTAATGTGCTAATTGAAACATTTTGTTTGCTAGAGGTTTTCTATTGCTAAATCAAATCAATGCTTTTTCTTTTTCATTAATTTTGTCAGCATTACTTTACTTAAGTGTTGAATATTATTAAGAGCTATCAAACTTTAACACGTTTTCATTTTGGTTGGGAAGTTCTTGTCATGCCACTCAAACTCTTGGTTGTATAATCTTTATATGTATTTTGGACAATATTCTTACTTGATATTACATGATGTACCCTTCTTTTCTTCATTTTCGGGATTAGGATTGGATAATAGATTGTTACACCCAGAGGAAGCTGATTGAAATTGACAATTACCTTCTTCATGCTGGGAAACCATGGCGTAATGGAAATGTTTCAGGAGAAGTCAATGAAGGTGATATAATTGGCTATGTGCTTGTATATAGTATAGAAAGTTAAGTTAGAGGGCATCTTTTTTTTACTATTTACTGAGCACTGTGCTTGTTCCAACAAGCATCTTGTTTATATCTTTACTCTTTTTCTAGGAAAGTGAATAGAAAAATAAAATTATATATTTTGGAACAAAATTGCAATTATCTATTGCTGATTTAAATGATATTATCTCTGTCTATTTATTTCTTAAATTACTCAAAAGTTAAAACACTTCTTTTTTGTTTTTCTAAAGCCGTTTTTACATCCATCTTGATCTTATATATACATATATATATATATATACATATATATATATATATATATAGATAGATATATAGATATATATTTATATGTATATACACACACTACTTAAATGGATGCTCAATGTAATAATGAAGCTTTGAAAATAATGGCCTGTACTACAACATGTCTTTATGAGATAGTTCTTGTCAAGCTCCTTCCCCTGCCCCAATACTGCTATCTCCATCTAATTTCACATCTATTTTATCTTTATGTGAACCCCACTATTGCTGAGTACAGATAAAAAACCATCTGTACCCAAAAAGTCACCAAAGCGTGTCGATAGAGAACAGCCTTCAAAGTCAACCGCCTCCATTAAATCAAAGGTAAATCTAACAAGATGTTTTATAAGTCACATACTTGAGACTCTGAATAACCTTTATTTCATCTGCAAACAATTAAATCTGCTATAGAGTATAGACTTTTATGTTTGGTGCGTATTCCAGGGAAAAGGCATTGATATTTCTAGGAAATGCTTTGAGCCTTCGGAAGTGAAGGAGTGGGCCATTGATGACTTGAATAAAACAATTCAGTGGCTGGAAAGTCAAGAAGAAAAGGTTATGATCTTCCATTTTCTGTGTGTTTTCAGTTTTTGTTTCCTTCTAGAGGTTACAAAATTCTTATTTGGATTCTGAACTTCCATAGAGTCAGACTAAAGTGCAAAAAAAAAAAGAAGTTTGCATCGAAACTAAGCTCATTTGTTAGAAAATCATAGTTTTTGACTACCCTAGCTTAACTTTGCTAAAGCTTGGCAGTATATACTATATGAATCTAAATTATGTTAATCATTTCAGCCAGATCCAAGTGAGGTGACAAAAATAGCCGCAGAGGGAATTCTTACTTGTTTGCAAGATGCAATTCGTTCTCTAGAGGAAAAACAGGTAATGTACTCAGAAAAATTTGTATCACTCTTGTCAGATAGAAAGCATAGGTAAAATTTCTCCCTTCATAGAGATATGTCAGAATAAACATAAAGAAAAGAATTACCTTATTTAAAATTCAATCGATTTCCTTTAAGGATCACTGATATAGTGTCTAAAACACAATTGATTGTTATTTGAGTGTTAATTGTGTTTTGTCTATCCTAGGAGGTACGAAGTCAGTTAACTAGGAAACATAACAAGCCATAAGAATGTCAAATTTTTTCTTGCATGAACACCCTAGTACCTAGTATTTTCTATTTCCTAATCGTTTCTGATCCAACATTTTCTCGGGTGCTTCTAAGTTTTCTCTGCAACTTTTGTACTTGTTTTTGTGGCAGTGACAATACCTAACGTTGCTGACTAATTTCACTTAGATAGGAATTGGCTGATCAATTGATTGAGTCAGCTCACTGAATGACACATTTCCATATCAAAGCCATTAACGGTTTGATCTTAGAATGTTGTATTTTTGTTTCTAATTTAATACTTTAATTTTATACCTTGCCATTATATTTGACTTCACTGAATCCTGTTCCATAATCACTACTCTTACTTTTAGTTTCAATGCCAGTGCTTTTACAGTAGGGATGAAATAAAAATAAAATATTTCGCAGCTGATGGTCATTGCCTTATTATCTTTAACCAGGATATCCGTAAAGGAACTGAGGACTGGATGTTCTTGCCTCGTGTAGTTGAGGAGCTTGCAAAGTTAGATGTAGTTGGAAACAAGAAAACTTTGTTGTCAAAGGAAGATATTCACAGGCAGGCTTTGGATTGCAAGCGAATTTACGAGGAGGAACTAAGTAGTTTAGATCATCAAAGGAAGAAAAATTCAAAGGTAAATAAAGAACAGACAAGCAAACCTGGAAGAACAAATGCCATGTCTTCTGGTGCAGTTGAGTATGATAGTGATGATACAATTGAGATGACGGAACAAGAAATAGACCTTGCATATAAAACTTTGTCCTCTAACATCGGCCACTTGTGAATTCTGATTGAACTTGTTTCTTTTGGGAAGAAAAGGAGTTGATTTGGTTTAGCTAGACTTTTCTTTGAATATTCTACTGTGTATATCACAAAGTCTTTGTTATTGTTAGCCTTAGATGTTCTCCTGTTTTTGCTGCTTCCATGCATCACTTTTCTGAGTTTCTATTTTGTTCAAATATCTGTGTTGGGTAAATCAAAACACAACTTTACTTGCAATGTGTTTGGTTAAATGTTAAGTCATGTTGGTCACCATAAATTGGACTAAACATTGGTGATTCAGGAGATGTTCAAATTTTTCTATACTCGTAAATTGGTTAGTTAAATTCTTTGGCACGCAAAGAATTTATAGTAATATTGTGGTGTTTAATTACGATTGTTAAAATTAAAGTAAAATACTATGATTTAATATTTTATAAATCATTTTAAATTTAAATTCTGAAATCCTAATTGTAAAATGTTTTTATTAAATGTTTTTAGAAAGTCTTACATTTTTAAATGATCTTTTAAAAGTTGTCGTGTTTTTTTTATGTAAAAAAGTCATTTGCACATTGTTTGTTTTGGTATGTTTACTATTTATGGGGACGCAAGAGCAAGTAGGTTGTGCTTTTGTTTTAAAAAGTTTGTGGATAATTTGAGTGATGGAATGGAGAAGGATTTTTCGGTATAATGAGGGATGAAATTAACGAATTTTTAATTGTTTGTATTACATAAAAATATCTTTTTAATCTAATTTTATTGATTATATTACCCATGAAGTATTATATAAATTGTTTTTACCTAGAACTCAATCATGTAAAAAGTATTGAAGAGTACATAATAATTCACTTATGATGTTACTATCTAAGATGAGATTAGATAACATTGTTATTGGAAATGATACTCTAGGATAGTATTTACTCGTAATCTAATTTATAAAAATATTTCATTTGTAAATCGTCTTATTTGTAAACTGTCCGGGAATGATAGTCGATGGGATAAGGATATTATCTATTTGTGATTTGATATGTATACATTTAAAAAATACTCGTGGATATTTTAAAACTCGTAAGTATATGTGAATATTTAAATAAAATTGTTTATAAATTTTTAAAATAAATTTTAAAAATAAAATAAAATATAAATATAAATTAAATTTTAATTTTATTATATTTAATCTAATAAAATATAAATTTAATGAAATTTAATTAATAAAACACAAATTAAATTTTAATTTTAATTTTTTTAGGTAACAGATACTTGCGGATATAGATGATATGATACTGAACCTGATCTGTTTATAAACAAATATTAAAATACTCACAGTAATAAATACATACATGTATAACTATTCATCACAAATTTTATCCATAAGTACTCACAAAGGCGAATATTTTTTCATTAGATTAATTATTAACATTATTAGGATCAATATATGAGATATTATCTCTTTTAAAACATAAAACTTACTTATGATAATTTTTTAATTTAAAAATACAACAATATTACTAGTAGTTTATGTATTACTGTGCAAAGAAAGTTTATGTAAAAAACGATAATTTTACATATTATGATTTATGTTTTTAATCGATTAAAATAAAGCATAAAACTTTGTATTTTACTCGTTTTGTATGCAGTATGGATCCAATGTTAAAAAAAAAAAAAACTTAATGGGCCATTGTAGACCGACCCGAACCGACAATTATGGTAATTGTGAAGTACTAGGTAGAAATTTGAGTATGGAAGTTAACTGAATGCGGGTGCAGGCGGCAGAGAAGAGACACGCAGGCACAAGTTCTTTGTTGCTTTGTGCCGTGAAAATTAGGATTAAACAAAAATAGAAAAAAGGAAAAGGAGAAACAGTAGAACGTAGCAGCAGTGCTCCCTCTCTTCTTTTTGACAGTAGGGTTGCGTTGCACTGCATTGCACGCGCCCACACACACACACACGCCATCCACCACCTCCTTTCTCTCCCGTCGCTGCCATTAACCACCACCAATGGGTGCTTCTCTTCCTCCCAAAGAGGCTAACCTCTTCAAGCTTATTGTCGTAAGCTTCCGTTCTCGTTTTAATTTTATGCTTCCGTCCCCTTCTTCGATCCAACTCGGTCATTTTCTTCTGCTTCCACGATTACTACTACTTCGTCTGAAAAACCCTAGATTCTCTTGTTATCCTTAGCACTCTTTTACGCTTTTTTGTTTGGTGATAGTACGCTACAGACTTTATTCAAATTTAAATGATGATAATCAGAGCATTCAGGTTTGGTTGTAGTTCTGCGATGCTTTGATGTGTTGTTTTTTCAGCTCTTATGAGATTTACTTCGAGCGGGATTGAAACTTCCCTAACTCTGCAGTTTTGAGTTTATTGCATTCTCTGTATTTTTATCTCCTTTTCCCCTCCCGGCTATAGGGAGCTGGAAGGAATCCTGATTTGCTCTCACCCGGTTTATGCATGGGGCTGTCTTTATCAATGCATGTACCGATAGCATGGCGTAATCAACAATGGAATAAATGGTGATAAGATTTTTGAAGTAGTGAATTCGTTGACTTGGATATTTTGGGAGTTGTTCTTGTTCGTAGCAGTGGAAGGAACTTTCTGTAGATAAATGTATATGTTATATGACCAAACTCTCAGATTATACCGTGGAATTACTTCTGTTAGGAGTGTTTTTTGGTGTTTGGTTTTCTCAATGTGAAAAACAAATGTGTGCTTACTACTTTGTGTAATTCGATTTTAATCATCTTGATTATTGGGAATTTTTCAAGCAAGTGCTGTTGGTACTGTGGTGGGGCCTGACTTTATTTTCCATGTTTGCATTCTTGCAGAAATCCTATGAAACCAAACAATACAAAAAGGGCCTTAAAGCAGCGGATGCCATTTTGAAAAAATTCCCAGACCATGGAGGTAGAATTTTTCTGTACCTGTTTTTCGGTGCCTTTCCTTTCTGGTCAGGGATATTTACTTTCTTCTTATTCCTTTAAATGAGTACCCACGAAAATTGATGTTATTTCCTAACCTATGTTGTTCTCTCTCCATCTCTTAATTATCCTTTTCTTTTATTATTATTTATGTGTCTGTTCCCTCCTTCTGGTTGATAGAAACTTTATCAATGAAGGGGTTGACGTTGAATTGCATGGATCGCAAGTCTGAGGCATATGAATTGGTTCGCCAAGGATTGAAGGTTGGTTGCCTTTGATTTTGTACCATTTATCTATCTTCCCCGTCAAAGTTTGTAATGTGATTCAAGGTTAGTGTTTTTTTCTGGTGCAGAATGACCTTAAAAGTCATGTTTGCTGGCATGTTTTTGGTCTCCTTTATCGGTCAGACAGAGAATATAGGGAGGCAATAAAGTGCTATCGCAATGCATTGAAAATAGATCCTGACAATATTGAAATATTGCGGGACTTGTCACTTTTACAGGTAGCATTTTCTCATCACATATGCAAAGCTTCATGTTGGTATTATCAAGATGTAGTAAAGTTTATCATGAACTTAACTTACCATGATTGCCAGCAATTGCACTTTTATGATACTCTAATTTCCAATCTAGGTTCATTTATGACTCTTGATGAAGCTCACAAGTAGATATGTATGTTAGTCACATCACTGAAGAGTCTGAGGATGCAGTTGGAGATAAAAATAAGAGAAAAATGATTTTCATTGAATTTCTTGATTGGACAATTCACACTCAGTTAAATGGTTTATATGAACAGATTAATTTTAATTAATATTAATACTTAATACAATTCAGAAGAAGAGTAATTAAACTCTCTCAATTTCCTGATGACCCTAAGCTGCACAATGAACTAAAGCTAATTGGAAAATGGATGGTAAACAATTCTTTATGATTCAAACAGACCCAAATGCTTTTCAATGATATTTTACTATGTATCACTTTTCATGTCATGCACTCGCAGTCAGTGAACTCTTCTATAATTCATTAAGTGTTTTGACTAAGTGTGAATGTGCTTTTACTTCTACTGTTAGGCTCAAATGCGAGATTTAACTGGCTTTGTTGAGACACGACAACAACTTCTGACACTCAAGTCAAATCATCGCATGAACTGGATTGGCTTTGCTGTTGCACATCATTTGAACTCTAGGTATGATTTGTGTGGCTATACATGCATATACAAATACATACATACTAAATTCTTAGGATCCTATGACAATTATTTGTAAAGGTCATGAATTTGGCAATCTCCATGTTCTTGATGCACATAATATTTCTAAATGTCCCAAAAATAATTATAAAATGCCTTAAAAAATTATAATTAAAACTCAAAATTCCTGAATGTCATAAAAATAATTATAAAAATACTGAAAAATGTAACTAAAATGAAGTGCTTCATAAAACAAAGTAATTTCTTTTTCCCATATTTTGGGGACAGGTGGAAGGTTGGGTGGGGTATTCTTGTGGGTCTAGGATGTGATTAGACTTGGTAATGTTGTGGGTGAAGATTTCGGCACAAACGTTGTTTATATTGCACCAAAATCACAATTCTCCTATGAAGCTTTGGATCATGCTAACACCAAGGCTTCAGTATTGATGGCTATTTTTCATATGATATAATTTTATTTTGGTATTTTCTTGTACTGAGCTTTTTCATATGAAACAGTGCATCAAAGGCTATTGAAATTCTTGAAGCGTATGAAGGGACTTTGGAAGATGATTATCCTCCAGAAAATGAACGGTGTGAACATGGAGAAATGCTTTTGTATAAGGTCTTTCCTCCGGCTGTTGCATCATCTATTTTATTATGTTTAATGTTTATTGCTTAATGCTGCTTCACATATTTTTTGTTTGGTGTAACTTTTACTTTAAGTGTCTAGTGTCATAACATGATAGGATTTTCAACAGGCTTCTACTGTAAGAGTTTTTGTTTGATGTTACTTTTACTTTTACGCAGTATTGTTGTTATAAGTCACATAGATAACTTTCTCAGAATCTAATATACATTTTTCGGATATCTTGATCTAGGTAAATTGTGTTGTGTTAAATGTGAATATTTCTGTTTTCAACACTTGTGTATGCTTATGAATGTGGAGTCTTACATACTGTTCATATGCCAATATTATCATTTCCTTGACATGGTGATTTTCTGTATCAAATATATTCATCCAGATCTCCTTGTTGGAAGAATGTGGATTTTTCCAGAAAGCTCTTGAGGAGTTGCAAAAGAAAGAGTTAAAAATTGTATGTTTTTTATTTATTGATTGAGGTAATTTTATAATTCAACTTGGTATGAATGTGAAACATGATATCTTACCTGTTTTTTATTATATGTCTATAGGTTGATAAGCTTGCATATAAAGAGCAAGAGGTCTCACTTCTAATCAAGCTTGGTCGCTTAGAAGAAGGGGAGAAATTGTTCCGTGCATTACTTAGCATGAATCCTGACAATTATAGGTGATCTTTCTGGCGACGTGCATTTTAAGTTTGAATGCCTGAATTGCAATCTGTTTGGGTGTTCATTTTACGTTTTTTCTACCATTTTTCCCTTTTTCCTTTTCTGCTTATTCAATTTTTTTATTCTACTTTCTTGTTTTTTCAAATCTGTTATTTTGAACTTGCTGAAAATGAGATTGCTAGTAGTTTGCCATTAATGAAAATGAGGTTCTTAGTAGTTTATGTCTTGAACAAGGAATTTAGTCTATGGTTCTTAACATATTTTGTTTGTTTTATTATTATTATTTTATTTATATTGTTTTTCTATAGTGTTAGTGTGTTGTTAGCTATCTTCTGCCATGCCATCCTCCATATGTATGTAGTGATATTTTGCTCACAGTTATTATCATCTACGGTTGATTATTGAAGTGTAAGGTAGAACATGTGTAATAGCAAATTGAAAGTAGAAAACTAAAACAACTCATATTTCTGTTTTTTTTTTTTTTTTAAATCCTAAACTAGATGTTAATTTGAAAAGTTTTCGAAACTACTCTTATCAAACATGTTTTTATTTTAAAAAATAGAAAACAGTTCCTAAGACTAGAAATAAATAGACCCTTTTTGTTTCACATGATATTTAGATTCCGTAAATGCCTCCAAAATGCTTTGGGACAAACTCTTTAATTCGTTTAGTGGTGCACGATGGTTGTGCAATAACTCCCCTTTGTATTCTGTTTGCTTTTTATCCTGTCTACGATCTCACTGACTTCTAGAAACTAAACAATTATTTATGCTTCATGTTGATGCTTAGATATTACGAAGGCCTCCAAAAATGTGTTGGATTATACTCAGAAAATGGCCATTTTTCTCCTGATGAAATAGATCAGTTGGATGCCTTGTACAAAACACTTGAGCAGCAATATAAGTGGTCTTCTGCTGTTAAGGTAAGGCAGCCAATTCTTGTAGTTAGGTATCATATTTACTTTAATACCTGTCTTTTAGCGTCACAACCTGCATTTACTAATTATGTTTTGTGAAAGGAGAAACCCCCCTGGTGGTATATTAGTTTACTAACTGTTGTACTTCAGAATGAAAATATGAGAAAAATGCTTAAGAGATTGATTTATCCCTTAATCCATGCATGTATGTATGAGTTCTTACATCAGAAATACAAAGAAAAGCTACACCTAGGAGAGAGATGGATATCATAAAAAAACAACTTTTTCATATATGAACAAGTTAACCTCTTTTAACAGTCTCACTCAAGCTGGATTATAAGCATTGTATGCATCTAGCTTGAGACATAAATTTAAATAAAGGTCCTCTCAAGAATTTAGTCAAAATATTCACAAGCTAATCATTGGAGCGGAAAATCTTATGCAAATTTCCTTGGACACCAACTTCTCTAGAACAAAATGACAAACAATTTCTTTGTGTTTGGTTCTCTCATGAAATACAATATTAATAGTAATGTGAATATCCATTTGGTTATCAGTACATTGTCATATGCTGAATTTCAAAAATTCACCCTGTTACCCAACAAGTACACACCAAAAAAATACCACCATATATTTATGAATACCAGTAGATATTTTTTTTTTTTGCTTTAGATAACATTATTTAACAGTATTTTTTTAAAATGTAAACTTAAATAAAAAATTATTTTTAAACTATAATTCGAATAAACATAATAAAATGTTATTGCCAATAAATTTAAATTTTTTAAAATCCAAATTTAATTACGTTGGACCATAAAGCATAAATTTTAAAAATCAATCTTTTTAAAAACAACTACAATTTGTAGGTCCAAATAAAAAAAATGCACATATAAAATTAAAATATAAACAGTTCTCCAATGGTTAATATTTCTCTCATCAATAACTTTATTTTGATAACTTGATTTGTTTGTTTAAAGTATCCAAATAAAATTCATTAACAATTATTAGCGGATAACAAGTATCCTCCGGTTGGATACTATGTTACTCATATACTCGTGCCTTTAACAAGTGGGTAATTAAAATACCTATCCCCATTAAGTATCCATTAAAGAAATTCATCTAGTATCTGTTGCAGATTTTATCATGCATACCGATTTTTTTGCCATCACTATGTGCATGTGAATGCGCTTTTGAGTTATTCATTAGATATACAAAGGCTAATCTGAAGAAGGGCTACATTATCATGCACCCTTTCCCAACTTATTGGTGGTATAGTCTTCCAGATACTTGGGTCTGATTCTATTACTCTTGGGCTTGACATGTGTAATTGGATTACCCTTCTCACAGCAGTTCTCCTAACTCACTGGGTCATCATTCTCATTTTGGGTCATAACACTACACCTAGGTTTCAGATAGATATCATAAAAACAGCTTTTTCAGAGATGAACAGACAAGTTAATCTATTCCAACAGTAGTCAGTGTTAGTTTTTGTTTTCCTCGTTTCTATGGTTGCTATATATGGCTACGCTGGTTTTGATGGGAGAAAGCTCCAGATCATTGTGAGTGCATCTTCCACTGATCTGTAATACATAAGAATTTGTGGTGGCATAATGTTAGTATTTTTGTCTTGTCAACATGAGTAGTACAATTTGACCACTAATCTTTCGAATGAAGCTCACCCAACACTACTGTCTGTTTATTTATTTTTTCAGAGAATACCACTGGACTTTTTACAAGGTGACAAGTTTCGAGAAGCAGCAGATAGTTATATTAAGCCTCTCCTAACTAAGGTAAACAGGGATCTATTTTGGTGTGATATATTCTGCCTACTTCACTACTTTCAAAATTAAATTGGGATTACATTTTGTGTTGCTTATAGGGAGTTCCATCTCTTTTCTCCGATCTTTCTTCGTTATACAATCAACCTAGGAAGGTCAGTTTTATTACTAACATTCATTTTCTTAAATAATATAGTTTGTTATTATTTCTGGTTCTGAGTTCTATTTTTTCATTTCTGTCCAGGCAGACGTTTTGGAACAGATCATTCTTGAGTTAGAGAGTTCACTTAAGTCCACTGGTCAATACCCTGGACGGTAAGAATTGAGATATGCTTGTTAACATATATGTTGTAGAGTTGTGATAACGATGTATACAAGGTAAAGGTGTATGGCTGCCTATGTTAATGTATCTCGTGTTAGGAGTTCGGACAGAGGAAAGAGAATTTGTTAGTAGCAGTTGGAGTAATTAGTTAGTTAAATAATTTATGATTCTGATATTAATAGTTTGTTCTATGGATTGATAATTTACTCATGCTATTCAGAAAATTTTCTCTAAGTTGTCTAGTGTTTTTCTTCCCCAAATAATGCCAACACAAATCAGGCATGTTGAGCTACTACATGTTGTCAAGAATGTTCGTTTCATAAATTTTCTTGGGAAAAATCTAATCTCATTCTCTCTAATGACCATTTTTGGCCCATCTTGTAAAGTTATAGAAAACTTAATTATATTCTTCTAAAATTTAGGATGAATCTGATTTCTGTCCCCAACATTTTAAGAAGTTCACTTTAGTTCCTCAAATTTGAAAACTATAGTTTTAATCCCTAAATACTAAGGGACTAAAATAATTTCCTAAAATTGCTTTTAGTCCCTCAAATTTGAGGATCAAGATCAGATTTACCTCAAAATTCAGGGCCTAAAAACATAAATTAAACATTTATAAAAAATACAACACCGACAATGTACATCTAAGGGGAGAATATGTCAAATTAGATAAAAGAAAGACTGCACAAAGAGCTGAAAGAAGTAATAAGAATGATACTATCCAATTATGGGAAAGAGTCTTATAGTTTACATTGAAGTTTTTATACTTTGGAACTTTTTCTTGTGTAACAATCAATCTTCATCCTGTATCAGGATGGAAAAAGAGCCACCTTCAACCCTGATGTGGACTTTGTTTTTCTTGGCTCAGGTTTGTTCTTATTTTTCTGTATGTTCTGAAACACCTTTTTGTAGGTTTTCCGTTTGTTTTTCCTACTCAGTGAGTTTTTACTGTGCAGCATTATGACAGACTGGGCCAATATGAAATTGCTCTTTCTAAAATTGATGAGGCTATTCATCACACGCCTACTGTCATTGATCTGTATTCAGTCAAGGTTTGCTTATATTCATGCACCAAATTGTTTCTAATTCCCTATTATATAAATTTGTTTGTGCATGGTGATGTATATAACAGATGTGTCTGGAGAACAAATTAACAGCATTTGTATACCATACAAAATTGTTTTATGTATAAATTTTGTACTCTAAACAGAATATAACTTGTATTTATATTATTGGAAAAGTGAACTCTTACAAAAAGAGAACCTACTGCATAGCAATAATATAGAGATAGAAAAGGATAAATGAGAGGAACCCTCAAAGAAGAAAACAGAAGGAAACCAAGGGGAAGATTTGTTGAAATTCCTTCCTTACTCTCTATAACCGAAAGGTATATATTGCAAACGTATTCTCGGAGATGCAAGTTAGTTATCTTGGGATGCCCCCTAAGTCTCCTCTCCTCTAAATTTGCTGCCCTCTGTCAAGGCTATCGTGTTTCTTTCCAGCCCCTATGAATTCCCTCTTCTACATCTATTAACTTTCTCTTCAAAACAGAATGGATGTAGTTGGGATCAGGGTGGCAACTTGCATTAACAGTCTATAGCAAGCAGAAAAACTTGTTTAATTGAATGATTGATGGGTGTTTTCATATATCAGAGTCGGATACTGAAGCATGCTGGTGATTTGGTTGCTGCTGCTGCATTTGCAGATGAAGCTAGATGTATGGATCTTGCTGATCGTTATGTAAATAGTGAATGTGTTAAGCGGATGCTGCAGGCTGATCAGGTTTTCTATCTGTATATTTGATTTCATTCACATTCATGTGTTGTAATATGTATGGTTTCCTCTTATGCCTGTTCTGACTTTCTTTGGACCATTACCTTGATGTCCAGGTGGCTTTGGCTGAAAAAACTGCTGTATTGTTCACAAAAGATGGTGATCAGCACAACAACCTACATGATATGCAGTGCATGTGGTCTGTATCTAATAATGTGTAATATTTGTGTATGTGGCCAGCTATAGTATGGTTTCATTTTATAACACACTGCAGCATCTACATTTTGAAGGTACGAGCTTGCCTCTGCTGAAAGCTATTTCCGCCAAGGTGATCTTGGACTTGCTCTAAAGAAATTTCTAGCTGTGGAGAAGCATTATGCTGATATTACAGAAGATCAATTTGATTTTCATTCATACTGCTTAAGGAAAATGACATTACGTCAATACGTGGAAATGCTTAAATTTCAAGACCAATTGCATTCGCATGCATACTTTCATAAAGCTGCTGTTGGAGCTATCAGGTGAACGTATGCAGTTCTTAAATGCTTTACTGTGTGTTATTAACCTAGTCAGTGCTATTCAGTCAACTATATAACTGTGTATATTGTTTCCCTGCTTTGCGTCCTTGAGAGGTCAAGAATTTCTTATTTATGCTTTTGTTTTTGGTGATTTCTTATAGTTTTGTGACTTAAAACAGCATCACTTTGATCTTGTATTTATGTTCTCATGCAAATGGAATTCCCCTTTGATCTTGTATTTATGTTCTCATGCTTGTAATGTTCGTGGTTGCAGATGCTATATCAAATTGCATGATTCTCCTCCAAAGTCAACAGCTGAGGAAGATAACGACATGTCTAAGTTGCTTCCTTCTCAGAAAAAGAAAATGAGGCAAAAACAAAGAAAGGCAGAAGCTAGAGCTAAGAAAGTAATCACTGCTTCTGATTCTGTGGGGAAATTCTTACTGAAAAGGTGTTCATGTTAATTCTTTTTCTTTTAGGAGGCAGAAATAAAAAATGAAGAATCAAGTGCTGGTGGGGTATCAAAGTCTGGGAAACGGCATGCAAAACCTGTTGATCCTGATCCACGTGGTGAAAAATTGACGCAGGTTAAATTTCAATACATTTAGTTTCATTTAGCAATAGTATAATCAAGAACCAACTATTCAAAAGTCCAAGATGTTATGTGAAGCCATGAAGGCTCGTCATCATGATGGACAACAATCATATCTTTAACAAGACTCCTCATGCTAGATCTTGTGTAGATCTTTTTTAAATTTTAAAAATGGTAGAAAGAACTGAGCTATTGACAACTTAGTCATACTTGCTCCGGTTCCACGTCATGTTCCTGCATTCCTAGAATATATTTGGTGAAGTCTTTATTTTATCTCTCACAAATCCTAGTTGTTCCAAAGGTGGATCCTTAAAAATCATTTCAATCCCATTCTAGTGGTTTGGCAGGATGTATAAGCGTCTGTGTGTGAGAATTTTTTGGTGGTTGGTTACACAGGTGTAGTGCATGCATGTGCAAGACATTCAATATGTAATTTTGGCTAAAAAATGTTCTTTATGTTTTTTTTAGGATTTTTTTTCCAATCATTTTTAATGAAAAAGGTTTCTTGGATAAAACGCCATGTTGAATCCAAAAACAGCTTTCGCAGTTGTACATGTGCAAGACATTCAATATGTAATTTTGGCTAAAAATGTTCTTTATGTTATTTTTAGGATTTTTTTTTCCAATCATTTTTAATGAAAAAGGTTTCTTGGATAAAACGCCATGTTGAATCCAAAGACAGCTTTCACAGTTTCGTTGTCAACATGTATTAACAAAATTGATATAGTTCATCATTTGGTTTATGAAAAACTAATCAGCAGTGATATGTAGTTCATTGATACTTTTGATGGAAATAATTCTGATAAATTATGCATAATTAGTTATTGTAGTTGTTGATGCTGATATTTTACTGTTCCTTGTGCATTTTTTCTCCTGCTTAGGTTGAAGATCCGCTGTTGGAAGCCACAAAATACCTGAAGCTGCTTCAGAAGAATTCACCTGACTCGTTGGAGACACACATTCTCTCTTTTGAGTTATATATGAGGAAACAGAAAATTTTACTTGCCTTCCAGGTAAAAATATGTAAAATGAGAGTCAAGTTTTTATTTTTTTCAATTTTTTTTAGCCTAGGGTGGGGTGGGTTACAGCATCATACTCAAAGCTATTAATTGTCAGGTTTTGTACTTTCCCATTTTTGAATATGATGCCAATTAAATATGTTTTGTTCTCAATCTATTGACTTGTAGGCTGTTAAGCAGTTACTGAGGTTGGATGCTGAACACCCTGATTCTCATCGTTGTTTGGTATGCTTTATTTCTCTGAAGAACAAAATCAACAAATCAAATTGCATGTCATTGGATTGTAGAGTTTAGGATCTTAACGTTTATTAACATCAGAACATTGCTTAACAGTATCTGATTTTAATTGTGCATGTCATCTTTTTTTTTTTGTTTATATTTAGCATTTTGTACATGCAAATTAGATAATCTTCAAAAATCTGTTCCTTTGACTTATAAGTCACACGAAGTTTCCTCCTCCCTTTTGTTTTATTTTTATTGCTTTTGAGGATATCAGTTTCTCTTTATTTTTATTTCTTTTTTCCTTCATTAAGGAAAATGATTCTTAGCTATCATTCATTTTTAAGTCAACGTGTTGCAGATTAAATTCTTCAATAAAGTGGGATCCATGAATGCTCCTGTGACTGACAGTGAGAAACTTGTTTGGAGTGTCTTGGACGCTGAGCGCCAAACTATTAGGTTCTCTTCTGCAATTATTTACATTTTTCTCCTTTTTATTGTCTTTTGTGGTCCCCTATATTCATTTTTCTTAATTTATGATTTAATTTTTACCTTTCTCTGGTTGTTATTTTTATGTAGTCAGCTGCATGGAAAATCTCTGTTTGAGACAAATAATTCTTTCCTTGAAAAACATGAAGGTGATACTCGGCAATAAGATGAAGATTCAAATGGTTCAAATTTGATTGTAAAGATCTCTCATTCTTTCTCCCTCTTGTTTGCAGATTCTTTGATGCATAAAGCTGCTTTTGGGGAAATGTTGTATGTTTTGGATCCCAACAAAAGGCCTGAGGCTGTCAAGTTGATTGAAGGGTCAACAAATAATCTTGTGCCAAGGTAATCTTCTTACAGAACCTCAAGTTTCGTGCTATCAAGTCGTGTCATGTCTTCAAATTTGTACACCGCTCATGCATGTGATGCACGCCTGTTTATGGGTAAAATTTTTATATTTCGTACTTCAGCATTGCTTGACACGTCTCGGCGTGCTAATCACATTTTGACTGACAGTCTGAAAAAGTTAACTGGAATTCATTGCCTTACCTAGCTATCTATCAAAGATATTTTGAAATATGATGTGGGAATTAAATAGAAACAAAAAATTTAGAACAAACACACAAACATATCTTATCCTATAATTTTTGGGGGTTGCTGTTCGCAATGTAAGTGTTTGGGTTTATTGCAGTGTGTTCTTATAATTAAATCTCTGTTTTTACCTTTCTAGACTCGGTTTTGGTTTCTAAACTAAGGGCAATATTTAATGCAATATTTTGTTATTATAGAAATGGTGTGCTTGAACCGATCGGGGAATGGAAACTTAAAGATTGTATTGCAGTTCATAAGCTTCTTAGAACAGTGCTTGTTGATGATGATGCGGCATTAAGTAAGTATCATTGCTTGTACGCCATGAACTTTTTGGGATATATTAAGTATGTATGTGCTTCTGATCTCAAGACTTGTGCGTATTTGGTTTCTTAGTTAACAATTTAGTGCTTGCTCTGATGAGGAGATTTATATGATTTTAAGAAGGAAAAATAATAATGAAATCAAAAGTGTTATTTTTTAACTGAAATTTATGTTTTTGTTGACATAACATTTAACTAAAATGTCTTCTGTTATCACTGCGAAAGGGAAATTTAAATTCTTAATTTTCAGAATTTTCTTCAGAAATTTGTGTTTATATATCTTCTTTCTATATACGTCTGCTATTTTGACACCCATTGTAGTGATGCATCACAATGACTTCTCTCATTCCTTCTACACCAATTCTGCCATGACTGCAGCTAAGTCCATTTGGAATAGAAAGTGATACAATTTGGAAATGGTAAATTTGCTTGCAGGATGGAAAGAGCGTTGTGCCAAGTTTTTCCCATACTCCACCTACTTTGAGGGCAGTCGTAGCTCTGCCTTTAATCAGATAGGGAAGAGCACTGAAAATGGGAGTTCTAATCATGTGGAATCCACCCCATCAAATGGGAAACTAGAGGCATTTAAAGATCTAACCATCTGAAGAAGTTGAAGACAAGCCAAAAAAAATGGTTTGGTAGTTACCTAGTTTGGATGTTTGGTAATTCAAGCTGCATTTGAAACACCACCTAAACTAGGCTGCAGTTCCCAGCAATATATCAAAATTCTGGACAACTCACGAACGTATTTTCTTTGCACGAGTTCTCCTCTCTAAACTGATGTGTTCCATTTGCAAATGTGTATAACTACCGTTATTATGTTTTTGGGTTGAATTTTTTATTTGCTCACCCCCTTTTTCCCTTGATGTTAAGAGGGAAGGCTCCGAAGGTGTGTGCATCTTCGTCCAAAGTTTACTGTTTACTTCGCAGGGAGAGCTGCAGAAATTTTAAGTTCCTGGTCCTGCATTCGGCCACCATCTACCCCGAGAGAATGTTGAACTTGTCATGTTTGTTGGCTCATTTATCATGTATTAGCTATTAGTTATTTAACCATTTCAAAATTTTGCTTTAGATTCCATTTGAAAATCCTGATGTTGATGAATATTGCAGAAGGTTGAGAAGACTTGTAAAAATTATGATTTAAAAAAAATAGACACCAGTGGCATAAAAACCATAATTTTGTAGTTTGAGTAAATTAGTTGTGCTATTATATTATACATTCATTACAATTCTAATAATATTTGCAAACTATATTCAGTCTCTTTTCTGTTCGCTTGGATTTTAAATTTTCACGCTTGCTGTTTCCTACACCAAATACCTTCTGCCACCTGAAATCCATTTACCTAAACTCCTCATGTACGTTTATTTTTGTTCTTTCGTTATATGAACATGTGAATCGCAGAAGTTTATGACGGAAGTGTTTAAAGTAAACAATTGATAATTTATTTTTGGCTTAAAATAAGCAATTTACTATAGTCAGGCAGTATTTGGACATCAAGTAAAGTATATAAATTTGATCAATGCAAAATAATAAACAAAGCGAAGGGAAACAGCTGCTTGAGATTGACATCATGATGATGTCAAAACAACATTTAAGAAAAACATTCAGCTCATTTTACAGTGTCAAATGAAAAAATCAACATTTTCAGTAAAATTTTTGATATGTACAGATGGACAACAGATAAACGAAGAAAGATTCGAAACATCCTATTTTTCTACAAATAATACTTGGTGAGTATGTATAACCGGTGCAAATATGTTGGGGGAGAAAAAAAAAGGGGTAACTAGAGCTGGTAAAAACACATCCTTTACCTTTTACTAGAACGTAACATCACACATGCTCAAGGTATCACTTGAATTGCATTATCTTGGATCTCATCTTCAGAGTAGAATCCAAAGGTTTAATGATGTACACTTGAAAAGCTGCAACTTGACGGGGAATATTCAGCTGAGATGAACTTTGACTGTGTTGGTTCTGACCTAATGAGTACTTGATTCCCAGGCTGAAGGTGACTCTCCATTATTCGTACCAACTTCTGTTTTACAAAGAGGGCATGATGCATTTATCTTTAACCATTTGTCAACACACACCACATGAAAAACGTGAGAGCAAGGTAACTCTCTAAGCTCATCATCATCTGCGTATTTTGCTAAGCAAATGCAACAAACCTGCAACAAATTCAGAAATTTACTCGGTCAAATTATTCTCCACCACATGTGAAGGATCACAAATCATAACGCTTGGCAACAAATTCATTGGTCCATCCTTAAGAATCACTTGCACTCACAGGTTCTACTTATATCTAAAACTTGGTATTCGTTCTTCTTTTGGCAGAAGGTAAGCATAGACTTTGAGGTAAATATTGTTAATTCATAACTTCAAAACAATATATATAGTGACCCCCATTAAACTTACAGCGTCTTCTCCTGAAATAGCTCGCTCTTTTTCTGTTCCCGCAGCCAAAATTCCACCTTCATCCATAACTGCATTGGCATCCTGATCACCAACGTTTTCATTGTTCTTCAATTTGAACTTGAAGATTGGTAGAGCATTAATTGATTCCACTGTTGCTCCTCTATTATGAGAAAAATCCTCCCGAATGCCCAAAACAGAAATTATACAAGGCAGGCAACAACATATAGTTGCACAGAGTATAAATGGCATTGCATATCCGATACAGCTAAAGGTAAGAAAAACAATACATAACCTGCATGAAATGGCCAAGATTATTTGAAGATTCAAGATTGTAAAATACTGGCTGCGCAAAAAAAAAAGTGTGTTTAAGGTACCTATATAATTGTGGAGCATCAGAAGGAGAAGTGTGACCTCCAAAGATCCAAACATTTCCAACAACAAACCAAACTGCAAAGAAGCAATCCAAGGCCATCTTGAAATGGTCTACCAATCCATTAAGCCTGCAATTTAGCAAAGAAAAATTCTGTTCTTATTAGTGTGGTAGGAGTTCATTAAACATGATGCAATCAGACTGAGATTCAAGGTTTTGTATCCAGTTGAATTTATCATTAAATAGCATCACGAGGAAATAGTGTTACAACTTCAACATATTTCAAGGCTTCCTATCTTTCCCAGTCACCAAGTTCTAGTTGAATCTCGAAACATATTTCATTTCCTCTGTAATTTAACAAGGAAATTGTCTTCCTGGAGAATTTATTAAATGTAGACAATATTAGGCAAGGTACTGTATAAGCTGGAATTTGACATCGATAACCTTTGAGGAAATAAGATGTCAATTCAGCCATTACGATTATACTCATTGTCATCAACAAAAAAAAGATGTCGTCACCACTAAAGAATCTGCCGTCACATCTTGTACATCAATTTATCACAAATATCCAAACTTTAAGTAACATTTTCATCATTGGTTCCAGATATAATATATGAAAATCTTACTTTTAATTGAAAATTGAACAACCAGATGAGGAGGATAATATATAATTCAGGACATCTTAGCCCATGCTGAGTTATAAAACCTTGCCAGGGTCTCCTATATGGGGAGCAGAAAAACTAATACGCACTCGTCCTTCTTCTACTTCTAATCATCTGAATCCTTGGCTACTTTGTTTCGAACACCACCCCCACCCCCACCAAACAAAAAAAAAGGTGGCCAAATAAATAAAAGTCATATATATATGCCTTTCTTTCGAGTTAAATATTGGACATTTTCAATCAATTGAAAACCACAATCCCAACTCCACCCATAATGAATTGGGAAAAAAGTACATCACAGGAATAAGGTTATTTGCCTGTTAAACCATAAACTAAGAGTGTATTCAAAAACCAAAATTATTATTCCCACCCCCATCCCCCCGAGTAAGAAAAAAAAATTGATAAGAACGAGAGGGGCAAAAAAAAACATACCTAGAAGTAAAGGCTCCAGGAATTATAGTGTTTCTCGTGGCTGATTGTGTAGCATTACCGTTCTCCTCGTCTGAGACATGAGAAACATAGATGGCAGTATAGGTACGATCTGGAGGGTTGCTTCCAGAAGATCCTTGAGATGGTTGAGAGGAATCTTGTTCATTGCTTTGATTACGGTTTCGAAAACGCCAATATAGAATGGGAAGTGTGGCAACACAACCAGATGCATAACCCACAACCCATGCAAATAATGGAGCCTGGGGATTTTCATTCCTGGACAGCGACAGAACGACTATTGATGCTATGATCTGACTCACAGTGACAAAAAGCTCAACAGAAATCCAAAGTCCAGAATTCAATGGACTCCGACCACGATGACCATATCCTTCACCTCTTCTTAGTGAAGCTGAATTCCTAGAGTTTAATCTGGATGCAGAAGATGAAGATGCTTGATGAGTGGAATCTTGTGTGTCCCCAGCTGGTTGATCACCATTGTGCGGTAAATGCATTTCAGAGTGTTGATCAATATGGGAAGACATAGTTAGAGCTTCACCATTCATAGTAATGTCAATTACGTGCTGACGACCATTATGATTTTCCGGTTGCTCCATCAGCAAAGGGTGCTGGTCGGTTTGGGTATTGCTATTTGAACCCAGAGAAGTAACATCCATTTAAATCACCCAAGTAAAACACGATAAGGCATAGATTTGTCACAACAAAGTTTCCTGCCTGCACTATCTCCTGATTTGATACCTGATGACGTACAAATCCCCCGCGATGCTCCAATTCCAATCCTCAAGTTTTAAGATCTCACCGTCCTTGAAAGGGGATTAACTTTACTCCTGATCAAGTAACCACACATACATTAACTTTATATACCAAAATCTCACCACTCACTAATTCTATAAACTGTTTTATCTAATGTAATCTATATGTTTAAAGCAAGAACACTATAGTGCATTTTATAACAGTAGATATCTTGAATGTTATTAACACATTGATGTAGTTCCAATAACAACAGTATGTAAAGTGGGACGAAGATAGCATTTGGAACTAAATCTGCCGTCATAGATAGTTACATAGTTGATTGACATTCATCTAAATCACCAAAGTAAAACACGATAAGGCAAGATTGGTAGCAACAAAGTTTCCAACGCGCACCTTCTCCTGATTTGATTCCTGATGCCACTCAAATCCACCGTAATACTCCAAACAAAATATGGAGAAATGTTGCCGGGCCTTGAAAGGGGTATTAACCTTTTTCCTGATCAAGTAGCCACAGATAGATAACTCTATACATTAAAATCTTACCACTTCCACCTGTAAACTGTTTTATCCAATGTAATCTATATGTTGAAAGTGAGAATACAGTAGTGCATTTTATAACAGTAGATTATCTTGAGCGTTATTTACACAAAGATCTAGTTCCAATAACAACAGGATGTAATGCAATTCCAAAACAAGTAAAGTAAGGGTTTTAATTGAGCATAAAATAAGGGTTTAAAGTGGGGCAAGCATGACATTAGGTCCAAAATCCAGGGTGATAAATAGTTACTAAAGTTAGGTAACAGTGAATTCAGAAGAAAATAGTTTTTCCAGAAACAGAAACCTAGTAAATCTTAATTCCGAGTCAAACACAAAACCCAATCCCACCGAATCCGTTTCACTGATAAATTGATCACTTTGCGTGTGTCATTATAGCAACAAACAGTGTGATCCGACCAACAGAAACAGAAAAAACATTTGGCATCGGAACCAAAATAAATCGAAACGAAAGCTGAAAGGAAGCTGAAGTTACAGAAAAAAACGAAACAAAAAGGAATGTGAGTGTGGAGAAGAAAGTGTTCACCTGATTCAGCTCACGCAAACAAACGATTCCAAGCTCACTGTGTGTGCCGTTTCTTTTGCTGCAGATTTTCGATTTTTACTAAACAAACAAAAACAGAACAAACGTTTAATGAACCGAAAAATAATAACATATTATCGATAATTGAAATATTAATATAACGTCAGCAATGCCTTAACACGTCTCTCATAAAATAAAAGAAACGAAGCGGAAACACAGGCATGATGTCGTGTGGTCCCACGCGCTCTCTCTCTACCGTTCGATTTGAATAAACGCTTTCTTCGTCGTCTGATGAAGCGTGAGGAAGTTAATCCAACGACGTATAATATTTACGATGATAAGGCTTTTTTATTTTATTTTACAGATTATGTTATTAAATATGTGATCATTTGTAAAATAAGAAAACTCTATCATATTTTTGTTGGCACTAAATAATAAATTGAATATAGATTAACTTTGCGAGCCCAATAATAAGAGTGTATAAAAAAAATTAAAATGAAAACTATTTGAAATTTTGAAAAAATATAGAATCAGTGCACTAATTACTTGCATAAATAAATAAATATATATATATATATATATATATATATATATATATATATATGTATATGTATATGTATGGATGGGTGTATGAAATTGAAAGATTAATAACACGACCATAATGGATCAATCAAGTGAGTGAATAGATATTTGTTTATTAGAGTCAACAAATGGTATACTTAAATTGAATTAGTTTCGGTGACTTTATATTTTTTTTATATATAAATGTAGTCTTTTAATAGTCTTATTAATGTCTTCGTGTTTGTCTTTAAAATTGATATTTTCATAATTACTTTATGATAAAATATGCGTCAAGTCATTTCAAGAAAATAAAGGACTACACATCTTGGTATATCCTTAATAAAAAAATAAATATACTTGTCATTAAAAAAATTATTTGGACGACTGAAGATTTGTGATCCTTAATTACTTTTTATTGTTTTAGAATAAAGCAAATAAATTTTATAGTATAAAATTTCGGACATTTTATCTCTTTTTTATTTCATTAAAAAAATATTTTATAAGCATTAAACGATGGTAACTAAAATACTCTTTTAACTTATGTTTATAAATACTTACAAGACAACATTTTGAATAAAGATGTGAAATACATTTCAAAACTAGGTTAAAAATCCTTTCGTCTGTCTAACAAAAATATGCTGTGAAGAAATCACTTTTTTTTTCTTATTATCGTTAGTTAAATTTATTAGTTTTCATATAAATTTTGGATAAAGGATAAATTTCGTCTGTAAATGAACAAGACATTATCGATATATATTTTGTAGATAATTATCAATATAACTTCTAAAAGAACGAAAATAATTGTTTGAAATTAATAATTATTCCATCATTAAGCTATAACATAATATTAAAGAATGAAATTTTATTTTTTGCAGATTGTATTTTTATCGCATTTATGAAATTGAAGAGAAACTTGTTCGATGATAAAGTAGATTTTAGTATTGATACAGTCTTAATTAAGTGCAATTGAAAATTAGTTTTAATTTTTGAATTCTAGCACAACCATATGAAATTAGTAAGCTTTAAAAGATGTTTTCAATTAAAAGAATCAGCTTTCATATATCTCTGAGTTTATTGCTGTAAAGTGTTATTGATATTAATGACAAAGAGGTTTCTCAATATATTCTTATTTTAAAATGCATAAAATTATTATTATTTAATAGTAACGATATTATTTTTCCATAAATTCAGTTAAAAGTTTCGCATAACATGATTACTTCATTAATTTAAAATAACCTATTTATCTACATACACATAATAACAAAACCGCATGTGGCCATAACACAAGAAACACAATTCACAATTCACTGTATGGGCCGTAAGTTTAAAACGGGCTAACGCTTCGGTAGAAAAAAATGGACAATGATATTTGGACTCTAATTCAATAAAACAACAAAAATAAAGCATTATTATAAAGCATTATTACGTGGGTTTTGATGGGCCGATGGAGAAAAATCTGAAGGAAATGGACGGGTGGAATACACATTGCATAGTTTGTACCACAAATAGCTACAGTACACAATGGTGGGCCCGGATAAATATGGGTCATGTGCATCATCTTGTGACAAGTGGCGGAAAGCCCAAGCCCATGTCCGGGCCCACTTTTTGTCGATTCCAATCATAATCTCTCGGAGCAAATGGTTCTTGTTTGAAGCGTGTAACTCCATCATTTTAAATTGAAGGCACTTTCAAATTACCAATCCAGATATTTTTCCACATTTATTTGACCTTATTTTCATTGATTTATTTTTGCTGTCAAAAAATAACTATTGTGTGAAAAAATATAAGTTGAACAAAATCAATCACAATAATTATTAATAAAGAGATTAAAATTAAGTATTTTTATGTTGAAATGTAAATAACATTATTAAATGATATTTTATAAGATACTTGTACTGAAAAAAAAATATATATATATATACATAAATTTTTTAAAAAGTAGCATAGCATAACTCACGAAAACTAAATTAAAATATCACATTAGGATGGCTTGTATACGAAGAAATATATTAAGGATACAATGTCAGATTTAAACCATAAAAACTCATTATTAAAAAAGAATGTGCATACCATGTATATTTAATAAAGGATACATATTAATTTATTATATAGTACAATGTCAAGTGTAAGATTTTATTTTATAAAATGTCTAATGTTAGATATTGGTATAAGATTTAAAACTGAGTTATATTAATAAAAAAATATATATCTTAAAAATATTAATTAAAGTGTAAGTATTATAAGACCTCTTTATTAAAGTAAAAATTACATATAAATACAATTAATGTGATATGATACAGTGAATTTACCATGAAATAAATTAAAACCCAATACAATAGTTCCTGCAACAGATCAGAAATATTTTGACTAATATAGAAGCTTAAGAGATATAACATGTTTTTTTTTTTTAATCCATGAAGAAGCTTCTTCGAATGTATCATTGTTACTAAAGAAACAAAACTACATTCATCCACAGTTTTGGTTTAATTGGAAAAAACAAGGGTAAGACATTGAAATCATCAATTAAGTATTAATCATTGAATTCCACTGTTCAGAAGCACAATCAGTTTAAACAAGTACTTCATTCAATTTCCAAAAAGAAAAATGTTAACGTACATTTACATTCTTTATTTTATTTTTTGTATTTTGCTATACTTATTCTAGTTATAAACAGTAAGGAAAAAAATAATGAATACTTAGTATTTTTTTTTTAATATTTTGCAGAGTCATTATAATGGTCTCCTTTAATATTAATGATGTTAATTAACTTGTTATGGTGTCAGGTTTTGGTGATGATGTAGAATAATTAAGGCCAACCGGAAATGGACTAGGTAGGTCTGAATGTGTGATATTTTAGCGTTAAATATGATTTTATTCCTTAATTTTCGGTGAATTTTAAAATTAATTTATTTTAAAATTTTATATTAATTTAGTCTTTCATTTCTCGAAATATGTGAATTTAGTTTTTTTAATTAAATTTTGTTAAGTTTATTTGACATTTCAAGCATTTAATACTAAAGCAAAAATATGTCAAAATGTATAAATAATTCAAATACAAACCTAAAATACATACGAAACATCAAATAAACCTAACTAAATTTGATTTAAAATGACTAAATTCATATATTTCAAAAAATGAAGGACTAAATTGATTTAAAATTTTGAAATAGATTAATTCCAAAATTTACTGAAAGTTAAAGAAAAAAAAAACATATTTAGTATACACAAAAATTTCTTTCATTCAAACATGTACTTTGAAGGACAAAAATTGTTTTAAGTGTTTTGAACTTTTGGTATATTATATTTCTTTAAAATTATAATTTAATCCGAATAGTTAGTGTGGACTTTCAATATATTGACTTTTGTAGTGGGAATCAGGGAAATAAAACTTTGCTTTTTATTAAAAGAACAACAGCAGTTATAGGAACAGGAATGAAAAAAAAAACCCTAGGAAATATGTAAAAATAAAGCAAGGACACCAAAGAAAATGTCTTTAAAGTGTGTTGGTTAAAGCAAGAATAAACATGTTTATTTGTCGTCAAATGAATAAAGCAAGAGGAGAAATTGAGAAAAGAAAGCAATTAAATAATGGTCAACTATGGTGTGCATTAATTCCCCAGGTTTTTCATATTTTCTTCAGTTTTTCCCTCTCATATTATTACTTCTACGCTTCTAGATACAACACATGATTCATAATTTTCAAGTCACATCGCATATATTATATAGATAATGTCTTTCTCCAATTTTTTCAAAATTTTCCGTTTCAATGAATGTTAAAAAATGGGAAATAGATGAAAAAACAGAATCGTAACTCAATTGTCTAAAATATTTAAATGTTGATTCATGGAGTTTAGGAATTCAAGTGTGAATCTAAGTCCAACATTGACACAAAAATGAGGAAATAGAGTACTATATAAGAATAAAGACCTATAAATCCATTGCTTAAAGTTTTGAGTTGAAAGTGGTATCAGTGTCTTATATGATTGGGCTTAGGTCTTATTGATGTTATATCTCTCCAGTAAAACTTCCTCCCTATAAACCTAACATGAAATTATTTTGTAAATTTTGAAGATAAAATGAAAGTTTTGAATAGAGATGAATTTAAAAGAATTTTTTTACAGAGAAAATACTATAATACTAATGAAATCTAGGTAAAGTCTATCGGAAATTAGTATCATGTTCAATCTAAAATTACATAATAAAGTTTACGAGTTTTTATTTTTATATAATTTTTAATATTTTATATTTAATTAATATATAAGATTTAAACTCATATTTGACCTCAGTAAATCCTTTTTATATTGATATATTCTTCTTCAAGTAAAAATATTCAGAATTACAATTATTTTTTGGGTTATTATTCATCTTAATAGGACATGTTTAATTGAATCTTTTGTCAAAAAAATTTTGATACAGAAAATATATTATATTTGTATGAATTTGTATATTAAAACTAACTACTAAATTTGATATTACTTTAAAAATAAATAATAAAATTTCAATTTCCTTTCAAAATTTAGAATTTTGAAAATAGTTCTTGCCATACTATTTTGTGGGCTCACTGGACCATCTTCCCACCTAATTCTGCTTCCTTTTCAGTTTAACGTTCCTCACAAAGATAACTTTAAATTACTGTCAAATAATGTTTCTTTGTATGTTAAATTACCGAAAGAAACACTTTTTTCTTTTCCTTTAAAGACTGTGATTGTTCCCTTTTAAACAATATAAGTTTAAAATGCAGAGTATCTTTTGAGAGATCCGAAGCCCCAGTAACTTTGCTGTTTGGAACATCTTTAGATAACAGAGGACAACACTTTCATTAAAATTTAACGTTAGTCCAAAAATGAAATACGCATTGGTTTAATTAAGGTTTATATTATGGTAATTAATTTGAGGTAGATGAAATTACAAGAGAATGAGATAAAGGAAGAAGTGCATCACGTGTGGCTTTGTCCATGCAGTGGGAAACATATGCTCGGTTGTGAAGGGACACTTCATTTAAATAATAACAATTAACGTTTCAAAATAATATATTTTATAAGTTAGTTGTAAGTAGTTGCTTCATCTTTATATATAAAACTTCTCTTATAGCTACCATTCTTGGAGACACAGCTGCACATTCTTCAATTACCACAACAAAACTCACAGATTCTTCAACATAGATCTTCATATTTTTTTGTTGGAATTTTATTTTATTAAGATAATTGAAAAGATTTATTTTCAATAAGATACGAGTTATAAGATATTGAAATCACTTTTATCATAAAATTTTAAAATTAATTTAATAATTATAGGTTTTGTTTTTTATCTAATATACTTTAGAGATTCGTGTATACAAGAAATAAAACATACGTGAAAAATAATTAGGTTTGTTCAGATCTTTTGTATAATATTAAGTACGCAACAAAACATATAGAATCAGAAGAGTGGAATACATTATTTTCATCATCAAATATATAATTAGTAGCTTTTAAAATTATGGTAGGTCCTATTTGATAAAGTCCAAGATATTTGTTTCGAGATATCTTCACAAAATGATCATATATAATTTATTCAACAATTTATAAGAGACTTTAAAGCCTAAATAATTATCCATATCATATATTTTAATTTTTCGAAGTTCAAGTAACTTAATTCTAACTGTTATAACTTATTTGTGATGGATTAAAAACAAAGGTAGTAGTATAATTTAGGGTTAATATGTGTTTGATCTCTTAAGTTTTAGTGAAATTTTGAATTAGTCTCTCTTCGAAACTTTTGACCAATTTAGTTATTCATTTTTAGAAATTCGTAGATTTAGTCCTTATAACAATTTTTTTAAGTTTATCTAACGTTTCAAGCGTATTTCATGTTCGTATTTGAATTGTTTACACTCTTTGACACATTTTCGCTTCAACGTTAACTCAAATATTATCATAAAACACATTTGAAATGTAGAGACCACTTTATGTGCAACTTCAACATCTCCAATCCAAGGGGTAGGCCTTTTTTTTTCAAGACCCCCTTTCGGTTCGGAAAACGCATTGGCTTTCACTCAAGTTCGAGGATCCATTAAATAAAGCAAAAAAATGCACATTACACGAAAGGTAGATGTTCATTGGCGAATAAAGAGAATGCAAGCTATGCAAAAACGGATTTCACTGATTTTCTTAGCCGGAATGTGCCCTCAATCTCTTTCTGACACATGGCTAAAATTTATACATTTCTAAAATTTATGAACTAAATTAGGCTAAAATTTTGAAGAGAAACTAATTCCAATTTTTATTTAAAAATTTAAAAACATATTTAACCCTAAAACTTAAAAAGTTAAAAGTAATTTTTAGAATATATTGTTAACAGTAAAGAACCTGACTTTATTACTTTTTCACTCAGTAACATGTGGTCCTGAAATTCCTAAAATGAAAGACATGCATACTCAAAATGCCATCAGAACTTGCCGAAAGTGGAAAACCTATAATCTCCATTAACATTAGATTAGATTCTATAATCAATTGTTCCTAAAGCACGCGCTAATGCATGATATATTAAACTCATCAGAGAAATAACACTGAACTCAGTATTTAGCATAAATATTTTGTTGTAAAATAGATGCAGCCTTGGGATTACCACCCTGAAACGAAATAATTAAAGATTTAAACAGGGAAACATGCATGCACTAAAGTCGAAAAATACCTTTGAAAAGTTTTCGATTTTCCTAAACCCTAATTAATTAACCACGAGACGTCCCTTTGATCACTCATAACACTCCATACTCGAGACAATGCATCTTCCATCAAATTGGCTTGTTTAAAATTCTTTGATTCTGACGTATATATATAATTAATAATTCAGATAAGCATGAGTTATAGTATTTAATTGCAGTTAGTTAAGATTCATTACCCTAGCTTATTATAAACTGCATGCTCTTTATTTAGTCTTGAAGAACGTGGTTCCCTTCAACATCAATCGTCCTTACATTAATTGACTGAAAATTTTCAAAAAAAATAATCTACGTATAACCCACCATGTGTTTATTTACTATTATGGACCATTATAATATGGTTTACATTGTTTGACTTCCATTTTTTACTTTCTGGCGTGACTTAGCGTAGGTCATTGATTAATGTACTATTATCTTTTTTTTAGAAGAATCAATGATACACTATTGGAAGTTCCACATCGACTAGAGATAAAATTAATTTACAATATATAAGTGAGAGCGGTCATCACCTTATTAGTCGGTTTTGTAGAGTTGAGTTAGGCTTAAATTTCACTTCTAACACACACTAAATCATATCAGAGAGTAAAAGATGAGAGTCATAGTATAATTTTTCTACTATTATATATGATGTTTGGGTAAAGTTTTTGAGAAAAATTAGAAGGGAGTGTTGGATTTGTATATGGTGTCTCCGAAAGGTGAGAATGTTTAACCTTAAAATGGTTGACATAATTGTGATTTATAGGGGACTTAGGCCCTTTTAATAAGTAATTTGAGTACGTCCGAAGTGTTCCCTGGACCTAGGAATAGTTAAGTTTGACTCAGAATTAGCTGTGATCCTTCTCAATCCAGAGAGAATTTGGTAGGGTAGGGTCCTACAAATACTTAGACTCTTTCATTATTATGCTCCCTACATCATCACGATCATGTTTCTCACAAATCACACGCATTACTATGCCTTTGCATTGGTCATCATCATCTGATTTTCCTCCCTATACACACAATAATCTAATTCTACATCTCCTCAACCATCTCATTAAATAAGAAAGAAAATTCTCTCTTAATTTTAATAAAATTAAATTATTATTTATGCCCACTTTTGTTTTTCATTGAATAACATACAATCTTATAAAAGTATTTTATTTAAGTATAATGAGGTTTTGTCAACTCTTATAAAGTAAAAAAAAAATTGAGTTTTTACTTTTTATTGTCAAAATATATAAATATTTATTTTTGTGAAAAAAATTATGATGATTTTGTAACAATTGCAATTTAAATTAATAATAATGTTGGATTATAAGATTTTCACTTAATCGTTATTCATGCTTTATTATTTTATCTTTATCAATTTGATAAATGAACACGTACTGCATTGGTCTCTTCATACATACAACTTTTCGCAACTTTACTTGTCTTTTTCATGATATACATCTTACTAAAGTATCCTAAATTGTTTTAAAAAGTTCATATGTATCTTTAATTCCAATATGTTCAATAAATAGTCATTTTATTTTGTACATGTTAAACATAATATTAGGGTTGCTTTTGTATAATAAGTGCGCATAAAACACGAATTTTATCAACTGAAAATGTTTAGTTACTATGAAAAAGATATCAACATTAAAAGTTTACTTTAAAAAATGGTGCGCGTTTTTTTTTTTTTAATTATGACCACTCTAACATTTCTAGCTGTCTACATTTACAATTTATATATAATTTTTCTAAAAAGATTTCTCGTTTTGATGCGCTATCTTAATTGAATTTTATCATTACAACTCATTCCAACTATTCTAATATTTAATAATTGTAATGGGACAATTTCATCTCAAAACTCGTCATTTGATTAAATTTCTGTTATGCAGCTTTTATTTATTAAATTTATATTAATTTAAATTTATTTTAACTCTGTTAATGTAATTTATAATTTTAAAATATAGTATTGAATTACAATTTAAAGATAAAAGAATGTAAACATTCTGTGGCTATTCAATTATTAAATAAATCTCTTGATTTTAATTAAAAAAATATGTTAAAATACGGGATTAATAATATGTTTTTGGTCCCTTAACTTTCGGTGAAATTTGAAATTAGTTCATTTTGAAATTTTGAACCAATTTAGTCATTCATCTTTCAAAATACGTGAATTTGGTCATTTTAATCAAATTTTGTTAAATTTATTTGACATTTCAAGCGTGTTTCATAATAGTATTTGACTTAACGTTAAAGCAAAAATATGTCAAACAGTATAAACAATTCAAATACAATCTTAAAATATGTACGAAATATCAAATAAACCTAAAAAAATTTAATTAAAATTACTAAATTTACATATTTTTTTCGAAAGATAAAAAACTAATTTAATCTAAAATTTTAAAATAAAATAATTTCAAAATTCAGTTAGCCTGTAATATAAGTTGTTTGAAGTCTTTGAGATTTGAAAAGTATATGAAAATGTTTAAAAGATAGTTATGATTGAAAAAAAAAAAGGTGGGGTATAAATTATTTTCTTGGGGTTTTGGGAAGAAATGAGATCACATGGGGTGTTCCCAGTAAGCAGATCAGACGGACAGGATGAAATGCGAGGAAATGAGAAGAGTGGTAAGATATGTCTCCATGCCTTGTCCAGTTTATGCTGCTTCTCTGTAATGGTTTTTGCGGGGAAACATTTCGTCCCCACATTTGTTTCTCATCTCACCGACCACCTCCTACTTCACCCTCTCATTGCTCCCACTACATTCCATTCACCTTTTTATATATAAACACACACTTAACAACCTCTTCTCTTCATCATACTTTTTCTTTTCTCATCAAAAAATGGACAAACAAGATCTCGGCCTTGAAATCACCGAGCTCCGGTTGGGCCTTCCCGGCGCCGCCGCTGGGGACAACAACCACGACAAGGACAACACCAAGAAGAACAACAAGAGGCTCTTCTCCGACATCGACGGTCGAAACAGCTCCTCCGAAGAAGATGCCAAAAAAGAAACCAAGAATCATCAAGTCGTTGGGTGGCCTCCGGTCTGCTCCTACCGGAAGAAGAACACCGTCAATGAACCTAAAATCTACGTCAAAGTCAGCATGGACGGTGCTCCTTTCTTGCGTAAAATTGATTTGGCTATGCACAAGGGATACTCCGACTTGGCCTTCGCCTTGGACAAGTTCTTCGGTTCCTATGGAATCGGTGAGTCACGTTTTTCTTTCTCCTGATATTGCTTCGTAGGTTGTCTACAGTACCTGGTTAAGGTTTAAGAAAGAAACATGCAGTTTAAGATTCCGTTATGTGTCTATCTATAAACACGAAATAGACTTTAATTAAGTATATGTATAGTTTCTGGCTAGCTATATATATGAGAAGTTAAGGCAAGATACGGTTAATGATCCACAGAGAGAGTCAGAAGAGAAGAAGAAGAAGGATTTTGAACTTTAAGAACACAGAGTTTATCATAATTGAATAAGTATACATTAGCAACTCCTTAAAAGAACAAATTTTTTTAAAAAAAAGGAAAACCCTTATATTGTTTCATTGCAAAGTGTTTTGATTTCAGTTTCAGAGAGGTATTTTATGTCGGTGAAAAGTAAAAAAAGAAAAATTGGGAATGAAGAATAATATTATAAGGAAGATTTTGATTAAAAATTTTGTTGACAGGCGAAGCGTTGAAGGATGCGGAGAATGCTGAACACGTTCCCATATACGAGGACAAAGATGGTGACTGGATGCTGGTTGGAGATGTTCCTTGGGAGTAAGTCTTTTTTGCCCCTTTTTTTCTATAATTTTTTATTATGTCCTTTTAAAACATGTCAATAACATTAAATGAACTTCGTAAAACTGTTAGATTCATGTAAAGGTTTCAAATTTCCTTCTAAATATGAATCTGTTCTGCGTTTGTTTTGGTTTGGGTGGGAGCATGAATTCATGTTTCAAGAGACAAAAGTGATAAGCGTGTGAAACACGTACGAGTCAAATACACCACAAGTACTTGTGCGTGTCTTCCACTAGTTATCTTCAATCACCGTGTTAGCGCAGCATAACCCACACACCAAACTTTGAATCCGTTTCTGAAAACCTTCGTTAATCTCGCTACTTTATTATCTCTATCAGTATAATTAACGATTACTGTTAATTAATTGCAATTATGTAATTAACAATGCATTACTTTCTAATCTAATCATGGGTCAAATAAACAAGTAGTCCCACCAAATTTAAATGGTAGTCGAATTGGTCTGTGATTTGAACGCAGAACAAGTTTGGGAGAATAATTTTGTAGTCCCCCAACACAGCACTTGATTAGACATGTGCCGATTATGTTGTCGATTGACCTAATTAATTAGTTCTACTTAATTTGTATGCTAAGTATCATTATCCGAAACAATTAAAAAAAATGATCTTGGATCATATATTGCCGACATGCGTGAATCCCTCGTTATGATAATGTTCGGCACATCAACATGGGAAGGGTGGGGGATACACACTAATCAATTGAGCCCTCACCAAAGAAAAAGCAAAACCTTTAATGGTAAATTAGTTTGAATTTTGTTCCGTTGTGACTTCAAAATATATCGATGATTATTAATTTAAAAATATTAAAATAATGTGTTTTTAATATTTAATAGAAGGTAACCACGATAACTCATTAGATAAATCGGATTCAGTGATGGATATATTTTTTCATGATCATAAAATGTTCAAGAAAAAAGTAAAAAAAAAAAATTAAATTTATTTTTTAAAATGTGTGTAAGTATTGATGTAAAAAGTGTTGCAGGATGTTTAGGGAGTCATGCAAGAGATTGAGGATTATGAAGAGATCAGATGCAAAGGGGTTCGATCTGCAGCCAAAAGGGTCTTTAAAGGGATTCATAGAAGGCGTGAGAAAATGAAAAGTATAGTAGATAAAGAAGCGAAGAAGATAGGCTTCTAATTCATGTCGTACACGTTTTCAACACAAAAAATCAAGTTTCGTATGTTGTCGTTTTATTGTATTTGAGGAAGCAACATTTTATAGTATGGTGCATGAACCACTCTAAGAATGCTGTTTAATGAAATAGGGAATTCCAAACTCATCGTTTTAGTATATGTCTTGTCATATTTGTTAATATGCTGCAAATTACACCAAACTTATTGTCCATCCATTTTTGCCTCCAATTTCCTTTTAATTTCTCGTGCTTATCCTTTTCAATTATTTTAAAATTTCATATCTATATTATATAGTAAACTAGATTAGCCGATTAATTAGGTTAAATATACTCTTATAATTAATTCACGTGAACACAACATGACACGAGCGCAAAAATCGAACACTACCTTAATCCCAGCATAGGTGCAGAATCTTACTTGAATCTGAACATCCAAAATACACTTTTAAATTAATCAATATCTCAATCTTAATTATTTTATTCTATTTTTCACTCGGTGGGAAAAAAATCACTATGAATAAATTTAACTAGATGTATATTTTATTTAACACTGCTTCTTTTAAGAAATACCAATGTTAATTAATATTTGACCACTATGGTACTTTTTCTGAGACTTCTTAAAAATAATATCAGAGATGAACAAATATTAATAAATTTAACAATAATTGTTTAAATAAATGGTTAACTATATATTATTAATGAATTGTCTAGTGGAGCACAAAAATTAATACTCATTGGCTTGTACAGTAAAATACAGTTACAAACTAACTACAGCATTTCACAAGTCAATTCATACTGGTTGTTGGATCTTATCTTTATCTGTTTTTCTTCTTTTTTTTTTACAATTCTTTTCACAACTTATTATTATTATTAATATTTTTGTTAAACTTTATAAATATAATTTTCGTTCAAATTTATTTTTACACTAATTATTCCAAATACTTTTTCATCTCTCCTCTTTTACATTTTTTTTCAGCATATAAACCTTAAAATCGAATTAGTTTTTTTTTTTTTTTTTTCAAATTTAATATTTAGAGGACTAAAAACTCGTGGTATTGTTTATCATCTTGTAAAAGCCACACTTTGATTTAACTGATGATTTGAAAATAATTTCTTTATGAATTACGTCAGTGAATAATATTTGAATCAGTATTATTTGTTTTGTTTCAGTATCAAGGTACTGAAATATTATTTTTCTTTATATTATAAATTTATCGTATTTATAAAAAAATTAATAATTACTTTCATTTTAAAAAGTTATTTTAATTTTTTAATCAGTAAAAATAAATTTTTTTATTTTAAATTGAGTTAATGGAGAATATTAGTATGAATTGTCATTCAATTTAAATTTATTCTCTTTAACTAATTTAGTGTTTAGGATAATGTAATTGATTATTATTATAAATTATTAATTATATTCTAGTCATTTTATAATCTGGGATAATTCTAGTTTAGGTCTGTCAAATTTTCTTCTTCTTTTTTAAAAGACCCTCGAAATTAAAAAGAATGTGATTTTAATGTCCAACGTCTAAAATGAATATTTTAAGGTTTATATTTAAATTATAGGTTTAGTACATAGATACTGAAACCGTTTTCTTTTTCAAATTTTGAGAGATTAAAAAAATTGAGATGAAACTAGTAATCCAAATTTCATGATTTGAAGACATAATTCAGTATATTATAAAATATTTACTTGTTATTTGCATTAATATATAACTAGTTTTAAAATTTATTTACCTATTTAAATTAATTATATGTTCAATGTATTATTATTTGAAATAATTATATATATATATATATATATATATATATTGAATTTATTCTCTGTGTGAAAATTTAAGCTTAATCAAGTTTCAAGTTGCTCATTGATGGGAGACCAAAAAACCTTTCACTCATAAATGTGTGTAATTTTAATTCAGTCTCATTCAAAAAATTTATTTTTCAATTGTTTGCATGTTGTTTAATTTTTTGTTGGTGGATAAAGTGATTATTACTTTATCTTGTCCTCTTACTTCATTATTTCCACGTATTAAGAAAGGAAAATTAATTTTTAACAAAGTTGACAAATTTTTTACTATAAATAACGACATTTTAATAAATAAAAGTAAGGTTTTATGTGATCTAGGAAAAGAAAAAAAAAGTTTGGTGTAATTTAGAAATTAAACTTTGTGAAACTTTATTAAAATTTGTCAACTATCATAATTCATTAAAAATATGAGTTTTTATTATTAATTAATATAAAATAATATTAAACATTTTTTACATCCATAAAAAGATATTATATTTCTTAATATTTGAAAATAAGAAAAGTAAAAAATAAGATAATAATTACATCACTCAAATAACAAATATTCAGGAAAATGACTCAATTGAAAAGTTAAAAAAAAAATTGAAGTATATCCAATAGATATAAAAATTTAATTAAAATATAAAAAGTTACGAGAGATTTAAAATTTAACTACACTATAATTACATTAAAAGTTAATTCAATTATCGATGATTTATGATGTGAAATTTTACATCGTTGTCTATTCAAGTCAAATTCATACCACATTCATCATCATTAATAATAAATTAATATCATTTGAAAATAACCTATGAACATAATTTGCTATTTTAGGCGAACTTGGGACACCTCTAGATTAAGAGTGAAGGACTAGTCTTTTCGAAGCATCGATATTCGTTCAAAGAAGTTAATCACTTCCCACAAACGTTTTTGCATAAACACAAATTTATAATCGTGTTTCCGACCACATACTAAAAAGACAAAATTATACGTAAATTATGTTACACACCAAATAAATAGATTCCTACAAATTTCTATAATACCACGGTCAACCACGTAAACAAAGGTGTAAAACATTGCGTGCATGATATTAAGAGAGGCTAATTTTATTAATAATTAGTTTTTAGATTAATTATAAGTACCTTTTTAGAGAAATTTAGTGGTGGTAAATGTGTTTATTATGGGTGATTAAGATTTGTGTTAAAATAATAAAAATTAGAATAGATTTGGTGAAGGTACGTGAGAGAGAGAGAGAGGGAAAAAGGACATGGAGCCGCATGCATCGCTATCAATGTTCCTTTGGGATCTTAATTGTCTGCCTGCAACTAATTTAGTTTACCAATATTATGCAATTAAAGGAACTATTTCTTTCTTATTTATATTCAATTCATTGCATCGCAAGGGTCCACTTAATTAAACACATGCATGTAAGAATTTTTGGGACCCCGAGTTTCAACAATGCATGCATCCATCACCCTTCATCTCGATCGCATTCTATCAATGCATCTTCTCCGTCTCTAACATATAAAATTAGGTTTAATCTGGTAATCAATTTCGTTCGAATGTATCTAAACAAAATGGATATTATTTGAATAATTAAATCATAAAATAAATATTATTTTATAGTTATATTTATTTATATACTATAAAATTGTATTGTCTTTAGTCGATGTGAAATTCTCAACACATTTATTGTATATGATGCTCTGACACACCTTATAAATAGCGTGTCCCGTATCCGATACGTATCGGATACCAACACTCGTACAATATTTATAGGACACACTATATTCAATTTGAAAGATATTTTTTTTCCATATGATTTTGACAATTAAAATAATGAACAAATCTTATATTATCACTATTTTTTGCATATTGGATATTAGATAGATAGATTAGATTCATTTTTGTGTTAGTTGACAATAAGTTAATTAACAGTTTCAAACTTAACATGTATATACACACTGTGTCCAGTGTCCTATATTTTTCCAATTTAATCGTATTTTCGTATCTGTATCTGTATCGTATCTGTACCTATTTCCATATCCGTGTCATACATTCTTATTTCTAATCGGTGCGAGATTTGTAATATAAATATTTAAGAAGTATGTTATGTGGAATGTGAGGTGAGTGTTGAAGGCTCCCTAGAAAAAGAATAGAATAGAATGGGATTGTATGAGGAGAAAAGAAAGATTCGAAATTGTGGGGGTGGTGGAAGAAGTAAGGGAGAAGATAGAAATGATAGGGGAATAGGTAGGTAGGGTTAGGGTTAGGGTTGAGGGAGGGAAGAGAAGAAGTAATGGGGGTGGTGTCTTTTATAGGTAATTGGAAAGACAAGAGTGTGTTGATGTTAGGGTATGGCCATAGGATGTCTATGGTTAAATGGGGTAACCATAAAGGCTATGGAGCCAAGGCATGTGAAGGAGGGAAACAGAAATAGTTGTACTATTAGTGTTACAGTATGAGAAGAAGAAGAAAAAGGGTCCACAAAGGCATCAATTGCTACCCCTTTAGGAAAGAACACGGGATCACACTCTCACTTCTGCCTCACCCGGAACGAATATCATGATAGGATTCTACCTCTCTCTTTTCTTTTCTCTCTCATTTCATTGCTAAAGGATAAAATAACACCCTCCAATGGGGTATACTCCTACCACTTTCTTCACTTTTACACCTTCACCAATCAAATTATAGTTAAATTATCTATTATAGTTGAAAATTTCACGTCAACAAGAGATAAGATTAATTCATAATTCGTTTTATCGGAAGTTTCACATCAAAAGATAAGACAATTTCATATTATATAAAGTGAGATACAAACCTTATCTTCCAAACCGATTTTGTGGAATTGAGTTAAAACTAATTATTATATTTAAATTATTGTCTGTTTTAAAATTTAAAACTTCGATCATAGTTTTACCTTTAAAAAATATATCAAAGAAATTAAACAAAAAAATATATTTAAATTGATCTCCACCTTTGACTATAAATAGGGTTTATAAGTTATTACAATTGTCATTTTACAAACTAAATGAGTTATATCTCCACGTGTCAAATGAATATTTAATTTCAAAGGTGCTTCGTTTTGTACAAATGAATTGTTTACTGCAACTAGCTATGCTCCCACACTCTCTCTTCCTAAATCACTGATTTTTTCTTTTTGTTTCTTTTCCATATTCACATTTAATGATGGGATACATCAAATGAATCTTGTATAGTATTTTGACCAATATGAATAAAAATCTGCCTCTTTAATAATGTTATACTATATCTTTACCAACATGAGATTTATTAAATTTTTTTGACAACTTAAAACCTAACTTGGTGGTCAATATATAGGATAAATATGGAGCATATAAAAGTAATAATATTAACAATACAAATATGATGTTAACACTAACTATGATAATTCATTAACATCAATTGTTATATTGTAGCAATAAAATGTTATACTATATACCGAAACATTACACAAAATATTGAAGTTAAAGTTTTTGTATAATAAATATGAACAAATAAATGTGTTACAAACAATATTTTTTTTATTAGAATATCTTCTTGTGACTGTCAGCCTCTACTTATTCAGTCACAGCTGATATAAATATATATTTTGTTACACACTAGATTTTGTATAATATATAAATAAAAAAATTTAATAAGAAAAGTTATTTACACTTTATTAAAATATTCTTTAGTTTCTTTTAAATATTTCTTTATCACTCTTTAAGATGATGTATGAGAAATAACCTAAATCTTATTTATAAGTTAAACTCGTAAGGAAACCGTGACCAATTTTCATAGTTTTTGTCTCGAAAAACTTTCACATATCCAAGCTTCAACTATTTATTTTTATTGTTTTGAATTTTAGAAATATTTTATTTATTTGACTGTTATTTAATTTTTAAAAAAAATATAAATTAGCATGTCATTTATAAATTACCTTCTGCCTAATTTGTTTATTTTAACTTCTTTCGTTCACATCACAATAAATAAATCCATGTAAACTATTTTTCCAATTTAAAATAATAATTCCTAAAAAATAGAGAAAAATATTTAATTCTTCTATTTTCAATGCAAAATTTAAATAAGTTATTAATTATATTCTATTTTAGCTTTTCTCCATTTAAGGCTCAAGTAATTTTTAGTATATAATAATAGTGGAAATAAAGGTATTTAAGAATAAAACAAATTAAGTTATCTTAAAGTTAAAAAAAGAATTACTGATAAAATGAAACCATCTTTTATTGAGAAAACGACAACTTTATAATAACAAAATGTGTAATCAAAGATGAGGTAACTGGCAGGATTATAAATGATTAAAAAAGTTAATATTTTCTTAAATTTTTAAAATCAAAATTAAATGAAATATCTTTTTGAAAAGAGTTGTAACACTTTTATTTTGTTCATGTAACAGTTTGTCTTTTAAATATTTATATATAGTGAGAGACTATTGTGCTTCTTTAGTATAGATTGAGTTTCGCGGAAAACATTAGAATAAGAAACAAATATTCTACACTCTGAATTTCAATGGTAGTTTTAGAATCTAGATAAAACATTAAGCCTTTTCTGAATTATACCCTTGAATATATTAAATTTTTGTTATTAGCAAATGAAACAAATTGAATATAAATTGGTTATATATTCATTTATCTTAAATTTATAATTAAAATCATTGAATAATAATTAATTTTAATAATAAAAAAAATCAATTATTATAAAAATAAATTTAGATATTAATTTATAATTTAAAAATTATTGATAACTAACATAAATTATGATTCATTAAAAACTGATAACTAATATAATTTTTAATATGAATTCGTTTTTAAATTAATCATAAATATTAATTATCAAATTTTTGGTTATAGAAAGAATTGTCTTTTGTAATTAAAAAATTAGAATTTAAGTTGATTTCTAAATATATTTTTGTACGTTAAAATTGATTATTATCTAAGAAGTTTTTAATTAATTTATAGAAGTAAGATAAATGATAATTTCTCAATTTTGCATTGATTATCCAACTTAATGACGAATTTCATTTTCGATACTACTATACAAACATTGATCTCAATGGCTTTCTAACTATAGATCCTACACATTTATATATTCTTTGATTTAGACTTGTTCCTTGTGGTGATTAATCAAATCTTACGTTTCTATGTATCTTTATTTTAGGAAAATTAGGCTTTTCTTCTTATACTTAATCAAACTTTGTTTTAGTATTTTAAAATTTAATAATTAATACTCAAAATTTGGAAATATGTAAATTTAATCTTTTTCTCAACTTTATGAGTACAAATGTTCAATATAAAAGTATAAAGAACTAATTTATTAATTTAAAACACCAAAATTAAAAGTATAAATTCAAAAAATATTTTTTGCTTTCTACCTATAATCTCCTGTGCTTAACCACAATTCCTACTCGTCTTGTTGATTAAATTTAATAATTATATATATATATATATATATTACCTTTTTATGAATAGCTTAAACCGTGGTCCCCATGTTGTTTAACCAGAAGGGTCTTATGTGTCTATATATATGTTGCTTAGATTTAGATTTGGTCCTTATGGTGTTTAATCATATAAAGTATAATTATGATAGCTGAACAACATTAATTGAAACTAAAGATTAGAAAGAGCCTCACACGTGTTAAGATTATAAAGAGCTTATAAAAGAAAATATTTATCTACTAGCTAGTTAAAGTTATCAATTATTTATAATTTAATAAGTCAATTAAATAACTTTAACTAGTTTTTTTTAGATTTGATATAGGCATTTAGACTTGAACTTATCTTAATTTTTTTCTCAAAACAGTTCAATTTAACTTATGTGTTTTAGGAATTGAAATAAATTTTATAAAGTATGATAAGAAATTAAAATATAAATATGTACATAATTAATTTAAACAAATAACATAAGTCGACAATTAGAAGAAGAAAAAAAAAAACACGACATTCTTCGTATAACGGTTTAACAATGTAAAATTGTTGATATTTGTGATAAAAGATACTAATATGATGTATAACACAAGTATTATTATTTGGCGAAAGAATTTATATTTACCATTTGTTGTGTTATAAATTTAGTTTAATAATTTAGAAAAAAAAACGCTGAATCTATTTACAAAAAAGAAGACTTTAAAATAAAATACTTAAACGATAAGAAGAGAAAATAAATTACTGCGACCAGTGAAAAAAGTTATAATTGATGAAATATATGTTTATTGATGTAACATCTAGAAGAATATGTTTCACTTTATTTGTTCGAATAGTAAGATTCCGGAAAAGCTAAAGTCGAAAACAAAATAAATAAAAAAATGAGTTTAATTAAAATATAAATACACGCACAAAAAATTGAATACTTTGAAATGAAATTTGTTTTAATAGGAAAAAGTAATAAAAAGGAATAAAATTTCCTTTTATAATATGATTTTTAAACCTAGTAAAAGGGGTTATTAAGTAGGATTTGAAGAGGGAATAATATATATATATAAAATAGAGGGAGGTGGGAGATTAAAGAAAGAAAGTATGAGAGTGGTTGAGAGAACCGACAAAGAAACAATGTCACATGCTTTGGTGGGGTCACCAACCTTAAACTACGACTTGTTTACGTGCACATGGACTTCGCTTAGAGTTGACCGTTTCTTCTAAAACTCAAACATCCGGGCCCACTTGTTTCCACCTTATTTTATTTTCCAATATTTATTTTCTCAAACTCATAATTAAGTGTTCCATATTTTACGTCATTAATTACGTGGGACGTTGCTGTTAATCAACATGATGAGGTGGCCAAACAAGAAAACGAAACCAAAACCACGATCAAATCAGAATCACACGCTTTCCTTTCCTCGTTGATACGTGGAACAATCAAAGCCGCTGTTTGAGCAACACGTGTCATCGTTTGGATGGTCCAACAACCTCGCTCCATAATATAAGGTCGCACACGTTGCCGAAGAAACAACAAAGCACCACTGCTACTACGCCTAACAAAGTCCCAAATATCAAACACTTTGGTTTGGTCTCTCTCTCTCTCTCTCTCTCTCTTCCAAATCATTAAGACAAAGTTGGTCATAGCATAGCACCGAACAGGGAAAACCGGAAAAGCCGCAGGACCAAAGAACCCGAGTTTGAACGTTGAAATTGCGTCGCGCGTGTGAGTGTGTTTTGCGAACAATGTGGTCACAATCACAGAGCGGTACCCACTCGTCGGAATCCGACGCCGTTGATTGTTGTAACTTGAAGGAGACGGAGCTCACGCTGGGACTTCCCGGCACCAAACGTTCCTTCTCCGACACCGTTGATCTTCTTCATCTCGCCACTTCGCTAAATAAAACCAAACTCCCAACACCCAAGTAAGAACCAAGCTGCCATATATATACTACAAAATTCTTTCTTTTTCTATTTTTTTTGCTTTATCTCAAGACCCATATAAGAAAAAAATGAACTTCGTAACCAAACAATTCACTCGTCACTGTTTTTTTTTTT
>Ga0214544_1000176_pt1 | contig 99556 bp, 38 predicted proteins | sample CNSS3metaG_FD_160074 | JGI IMG/M metagenome (GOLD analysis project Ga0214544, IMG submission 160074) | Root nodule microbial communities from cowpea collected in UCLA plant growth center, Los Angeles, California, USA - CNSS3 | ecosystem: Host-associated > Plants > Roots > Nodule | place: USA...
TCTTCTTACAAAAAAAAAAAATTATGTTTTTTTTTTTTTTTTCCAACAACAAAAAAAAAAACATTATGGTTTGTTTGTTATCTTGCATACTTTGTTTTGAACAACAAGTAGCAGAAATAGTCTTATGAGTCGTAATAGTAATAGTAATAGCTATAGTAGCAGTAGTAACAGTAGTAGTTGCAGTCTTAGAAGAGGAAGTCAAGAACGCACCATATATATACACATATATATATACACACACTTAGGGGTGTTTTTGTTTTCTACATACATTCCCTGATTAGCTAGCACTCCATAGAAAATGTGTATGGTTCGGGCATTGACTTCTTGTGAAGAGACTTGAATATTATTATTGTTATTCATATTATTATTGTTCTTGTTTACCTTCTGGTGTAATAATAAACCCCCTTTTTTTTTCATATATATATATTGATGTAGAGAGAGAGAGAGAGAAAAATGTGCATGAATTGAGAAGTTGGTGAGGGATTTATGCGAGGGGGGGAAGTGGGGGCAGGGAGATATTGACAGTTTGGATACCTTTTGTGGCTTGACATCATTAATGGGCTCCATGCATTTTGAAGAGAGTAATGAAACTTTGAATAAAAGATGAAATCTTGCTGCATTTGGGTTGACAACTTGACGTGCAGCTGGGATAAATGAAACAACATAGCAATTCACATTCATTCAATGCATCAATTTTTCAACTTCTTTCATACTCATAACTAAACTGTGTTTCTCTGTCTCTCTCTCTCTCTATCTCTCTCTCTATCTGTGTTTTCGACCTCCATTTCCAAATATTACTTCCAAAACATCATTTCATCTTCTTTATTTTAAATTCGAATTAGTAGTTTTAACTAAATGGTTTGTTTCTCAAGTTCTTTTTTCACTTCGGGTTAGTTTTGGACACTGTTCAACGTAAGAGTGTTCATATAAAATCACGCGAATTAGTGTCTGGACGTGAATGATGATAACGATGATTGAGGATGTTGTTTGAATGAATTGCTTGCAAAGTGAAGTGTAGAAATGATGGAAGTTTTCGTTTTTACAGAACTGAGTTTTTCAGATCAAAATTTATTTTTAAGTGTAAATCAAAAATGGGCATAAAAACTAGGGTTATTAATCTGAGTGAAATTTGGTGGGAGATTACGCAACTTTGATTATCATTCGACTTAATGTTTCAGGTTCAACTATCACACAATTTGATGATTTTCAGTCCCTTTTGAAATGATTCTTTTTAATATATGTATCAGCTTTTCAAGATTGTGTTATTTACTTATAAATTTGTATTACTGTTGAAAGTTTTATTTTGAATATTACTTAAATTATCGTAATAATATTTTAAATTTTAAAGTATTAAATCAATTAGTTCAACTTTATTTATTATTTCATATATTAGTATTTCATTTAAATTAAAAAAAAAAGAGTTTTAAACCTAAATAAACACATTCTTTCACAACACGAGGACGAGATATTGTATTACAAAAATGATAGATTAACGATTTTTTTTTTCAAACTTTGACAAACTATTATTTTGGATAAAAAAATACTACTTTATTACTTTATTTTAGTTAAAAAATAAAAAAATAATTTATTTTATTTTTATTTATGAAAAAATTGTTAAATTTATAAAAAAATATTGTCAAAAGATCATTTTCTAATCTACTAACACATCTCAATGTTTTATTATAATAGAATTTGAATGTTTTATATAATAACTTTGTTTTAAAGACTTAAAGGTGGTTGATATTTAAAACTTGAGTAATATTTGTTAAAATTATGTTAAACTTGTATTTTTTTTTTTTAAATAGAAAGGATATGAGTCATGTCGATCTCTAACTCAAATAAAATTGAAAACTTAACATAGTCTCATCCTCCATGAAACTTTGTTGAGTTTAATGTGGTTCAAGAAATTGTTGTTTTGAAAACTTAGTTACCTAGATTTGACGAGGATTAATGTTTGAGAGCACATGAATGATTTTCATATTTAATTTTAACACGTCTTATCACTCTTGATGATCTTCATTAGTGCATGTTTTTAATGCTTAACCTGAAATGTGATTTACGTTATGAGAGAAGCAATTACTTGCAGTTATTGCGTATTTTTCTGTTTCACATGCTTTTGTGATTCCAGGCACTGTTTTTTCATATATCCAAACAAGCAATTCGATTCAAAAAATTAAGCAATGTAAACTCTTAATTTGCTTCTCACATTATATTGTCGGAGATTTTGATGTTATATCATCAAAATTTTACCACAAAAATTAAGGTTCAACTTATTTAGTGAAACTAAGCAAATAGTTTAGTGTTAATCTCAAATTAATCCTCTAATCTTTGAGTGTTATTGTTAGGTCTATAGATGGTGTTTCACTAGAGAGATGCAACACCAATGAGACCTGAGTCCAATCATATAAGGTATTTACATCACTCTTAACCCAAAATCTCATGACAATGAGTTGATGGGTATTTATTCTTATATAGTACTCTACTTTCTCAAATTTAGTCAACGTGAGACTTAAACTCACACTTGAATTATTAATAGTTATCACGTATATTTTTCAAGTTTTATTTTCTAAATGAGTCACTAGTATTTAAATTCTTCTGACATTATGGCTTGTTTGTTGAAGATTTAATTCTCTTTAATAGTTTTGAATTCAAATGAAAAAGAAAAAATGTCAAGGGATAAATCTCTTATAATGTAAATGTTCCTAAGTCTAGCAGGATTATTACTTATGTAGAATATTCATGGTTATGATAAAAAAATATAACTTTGCTAGCAATTTACAAAGAGGCTTTGTTATATATGTAGAATGTTTTATCTCTTAACTTTTTAACCAATTAATAACTATTTATATTTTTAAATTTAAGCAAATTTATTTCTTTGAGTGATTCTTTTATATTCTACCCCATAGTATTTTTTTTTTTTACAAATTGAGTAAATTATATTGTCCAAAATTATTTTGCTCAACTCGTCTACTAAACCATTAAATTTATCTGAAAAAATAATAATTTTCTCTTCAAATCCTATTCTCACATGTGCTACATCTTCTCGAAGACCAATTTCACTTTATTTTGAAGTGGGGGTGATTTTAAAAACTTATTTTCTTTAAGTCATGGATACGTCAATTTGAAAATACTATCCTCAGAGTATGAATTCGTTGAAAAGATAATCAAAAAGTTTTAAAATGGGATTCAAAACGAAATAATGAGAATATATTTGTAAATAAAAACTACAAAATACTTTTTAATTTAGAATGTTTTATTAGAAATTTAAAAAGTTGTAACGGGCGTCAACATTAAAAGAATTGATAGTGAGAAAATTTGGTGTAATGAATATTTTTAAATTGATTCTTCTTACAAGTAATCTAGGATTTTTTCTTTCTTTCTTTCTAACAAACATTAAAATTAGAGTGTCAACATTCTTGATTGATGGTAAAAAAAAACGGATATAAACTGTATTTTTATCCATTTTTATATATTTAATTTAGAAATTTTGTTAGGTAGATCGATTAACTAAAAATCCTAAAGTAAAATTTTCATTACTTTTTGAAACAATATGGTTAAAAATCTTTACTAAATCAATTCAACCTTAATTAATTTAAAATATTATGTCAGGATGCTATATTAACAATTGTCTCAAACTTAAATCATAAGAATATATACCTAAATAATTAACAAGTTTTTTTCTTCTATTTTGATAATAATTGAATTTTAAGTCTAGTTAAAACTTATAAAACTATTAAAAGGTTATCATTTAGTGAATGTGAAACAATAGATCCAACAAATAATAAATTTTGTTGGGATCAATTTTAACATATGATTCTCATATCATGTACCATGTTATGAAGTAAATTTTAAGGCCAATCCCGATTAATAGTGCGAGATTTGCATCTACTTATATATTATTAATTCAGTATCTTATTGATGTAGAATTCAAACATTTTAAATATCAATTTCTGATAATGTTTTAGTTTTTGTTATTGAGAAGTATAAAGATGACATGTTGAGAGAGATAGAACAACATGTTAAAAAGTTATCTTAGATATTCTGAAAATGTAGCTAGATTGAGAGGATCTAACATGAAGAAATAGATTTAGGGTTAAATGTTGAAGATGTTGAAGGAGGAGAAGGAATAGTACGCAGAGAAAAGATTATGGGAGAGGAAAAAGAATGCAGTTCAAAAGTACTAGGTGGTCATTCATGGCGTGATTGCAGCAATTGGAAAATATGGTTGTTTGTTGACATTTGTTGATGAAAACCAACCATGTCGTACGAGATTGAAAATGAATGTTGATGGCCCCTCTTGCATTTCCATCCAAACACAACACACCACAAACTTACTTCTTCCTCTTGCATTTCCACCTCTTCAACATTCTTCTGTCTTTCCCCACTGCTTCTTTCTCAGGATAAATGGCAAAACAAACATTTATTGACACCAAAAACTTCAAACCAATGTACCCTACAATTCTCACTTTCCATTGTCCTTCCCCTCACTTTTCACTCATATATATTATTTTTTTCTCAAATCATTTTTGCTATTTATACATTTTACTTATTCATTCACTATTTAACATGGTTAGGCACATACAATAAGTGTATATGGAGTGGGGATATCTTCGATCAGATCTACTATTTTAAAAAAAAAAAAATCAAAATACATATCAATATTATTGGTAATTAAGGAATTTGAAGTTGTTTATATCATTTATCTACATATTGGGAATGTTCTGGTATACCCAATAAGTCTCACATCGTTTAGAAGTCGAGATCAAGTGAAGTTTAAATATTTTTACCTCCCTCTATTCTTTGAGACACCTTGTAAGGACAAAACCGTGATGAAGCCCAAACATTTCAAAGTGGACAATACCTTCTAAGTCTAATTTAATATTATAAAATTAATTTATTAGATAAAGTCTTAAACTTATATTAGTGAAAAAGAGACATGCATTTTTTAACCTCTATAGATATAGTGTAGAGAAGGGGTAATGTATTGAATTTGAAAGCATGGTGAAAACCACAATCAATTTTTGGAACAAAACATGTCCCATTGTCCAACACAAAGGCAAATATTCTCTGTCTTTCAAACCATTTTGTTGGGTTGTTTTCTTTTATATTTCTTTGGTGGGTTCCACCTTTGTATCCAACACCTTACTTTACTATTTTTAGCCACAAGATTAAAAGAATGTTTGCCACATTAGAAAGAATCCCCAAATTCATAAAAGGACCATTTTCGTAGAATCCAACAAAATGTCATGTCCCGATATACTTACATTTCTTTAAGATTCATTTCAATTCATTCACAAACATTATCATGATTTTTTTTTTCAGCACAACATTTGTTTTAATTCGTGAAAATTAGATTTCACCTCTACCATGGAAATTTGACCAAAACCATTTCTAGAAAATAATTTATTTTTTTGTGGGGGTTTTGTTTTGTAGAAAAAAATTCTTAACTTCGAATTCCTGAAAAAAACTAACTATCACATTCTATGGCATAAGATTTTTATAGATTATAGAAACTTAGGATCCAATTTTTTTCTAGCTTCTTTTGGTCAGCTTCTTCCAGCATCTCATAAATTTTTTTATGTTTTAAATTATGCAATTCAGTATATGATTTATATATTTCGAAATGCATAACTTGAAATATTTTTTTATTTATGTATTTTGAAACATACCATCTGAAATACAATTTTATTATTCTGGAATGCATAATTTAAAATAAAAGTTGTATTCTAAATTTATATTTTAAATTATATAATTTAGGATGTTATTTTTATTTTATATTTCGGAATTTATAATCTAGAATATCAAAATTTTATGAGAGTATAGGATAAAAATATGAAAGTGCACTAATTTCTTTTTGTGATATTTCTAAATGGGTCTATAGTATAATTACTTGTTTTTTATTGTTTTCATATTGGGCCAGATTTAGCCCAAAATCCGTAATTACGGTTAAGAACAAAACAGCCCAAACAGTATGGGCCCATAGTTTTGAACTGTGTCTTTCTGAAGAAAACCTGTTTTCTTTTGTTTCCTTTTTGGGTGTCTTCGTCTAAGAAAATTAAAAAGAATAATATTTTTATAAGAAACAAAAATATGACATAAATGGAAAATTAAAAAATAATAAAATTAAAAATTCGCGCACACAGAAATGTGAACAAAAATACAAACGAAATAAACTTAAATAATTAGACTGTAATTTTATGGATGGTGAATAATGGACCACATTGTCATTATTTATCCTTGCCCTCTTCAATTATTGTTAACGCTAAACACTTCAATTTTCATTTTATGACTTTACAATAAATATATAAAATAAATTAAAAATATTAAAAATATTTTAAATGAGTCGACCTACTGTCAATTCATATATACATCAGAATTATAAAATTTTTTGATTTCATACAAAATGAGCTGATTTATTTTTAACTAAATCCATAATGGATCAACAATATAATCTGGATTTTCGGTATCCTACATTTTACTAAAATACATCTTTTAATTAGTATTTCAAATTGGAATATCAATGAAATTAATCTCCCAAATTAAATATTAATTAAAAATATTTTATTTGGTCCTATTTAGTTCTGAAAAAAAAAACTAATAATATTATGTGTGGGAGAGAGAGAGAGAAAAAAAAGTAGCTCAATAAGTATTTATATCATGCCGACATGCCTTATGCAAGCCTAGCTAAGATTTTTTTAGAGAGTCAAATCACACCCAGCATTTTGAAAAGCAATAACTTAACACAACAGGCAAATTATGAGAGTATTATTGAATTTATGATTCATATATACTTTATATAAAATATTTTTCATTTAATATTTTTTGTCAACTTCAATCAAAAGATTAATCTTTGAAGATATATATCCAAATTTAATGGAAGAGATAGGGTTGTAGAATCCGAAACAAAATAATGAACCAAAACAAACACAATAATCTAATTTGTTGTTTTCAGCTCCAACTAAATATCTGTGACTGTGATAATTTATCCAATTTATTTGGAAAGTTAAAAAAGAAAAAGAAAAGAAAATTGAATGGTGGAGAAGAGAAAATGAAAAAGGAAAAAACAGAAGAGAAGCATGAGAATCTAGGGTTTGAAAAAATGAGTTGTGCATTGGTTGTTATCCAAGATCAGAAGTGTCTTAGCCACACATTTTTCCATCTCATTCACCACTATATCTTTTAGCATCACTAACCCTGTCCCCATAAAATATCTTTCACATAAATATTTATTTTTTTAAATTTTAATATTGGATTATTAATGATACCATTTTTTTAGTTTTTTAAAGATTATTTGAATGGGTACTGTGTTATGAAGACAAAAATATGACAAAAATATCATAATCATAAAATAGTTATAACAAAATTGAATATCAAATTTTACTTTGAATTATAAAGAAGGTATGAATAACCCCTATGATGTATACTTGTGAAGGAAAAGTATGATTGATATTTTTGGAAACAGTGTTTGATTTCAATTCCATTCACGACAATAAGTACGAAATAAAGTCGTGTGAAGAAGAAGATAATTTCTTTAGTGTAACATGAAGTAGGGTTGCATAAGGACAACAATAATTCCTCAAACTTTATTATATTACAACATAATTATAAGTTAAGTGTGGTTCAAAAACTCACGCGATGATGTTGGATAAATCAATTAATCTTATAAATCAAGCTGAACCTATCGAACCTTAAAATATTTGCACGAGAAGCCAGAAAATTATCCGATAAAAAGATTTTAAACTTAAAAAAACTGTAAAATAAATTTGGATTAGCTAAAATTAACTTTTGCTCCATAACCAACTTATAGTAGAATTTCTTCAAAAAAAAATAACAATTCCAAAAATCTAGAAAATAGAAGTTAGAAAACAGGACAAGACACATAATAAAAATATTTTAAAGGGTTGAATTAGACTTAAAATTCACTCCTTAACATATAGCTGGTTTTGTAAGGTTGAATTAGATTTAAAGTTCACTTCTTATCATGATATAAGAGTTATGGTTTAGAGTTTATCCTTATAAAATTTGTTGTTTGTTTGACCTATTGAATCACTTGTTATTAGGAACTTTGTAGTTTGTTGGATCTATTGTGCTACCTCTAATAGGACCGCTATGTGACCACCCTTTATCGTGTCACCTATAGGGCCACTATAAGACCACCCCCTATCGTGCAACCTCTTATAGGGTCATTATGAGATCATCCCCTGATGTTTAATCCCACTTTTGAAATGCATATCTCTCGATGTGAAGGGAGTGTATTGGAAATTTTACATCAAATGGAGATAAGACAATTCAATGATATATAAGTGGGTGTAAATCTCGCCTTACAAACTATTTTTATAGAATTGAGTTAGATTTAAAATCCATTTTTTAATAATCTTCATGATATATAACCCATAATAATATTAAAGAAAAATAATAACACGTGTTAAATATCTTCCTTTAAAAAAAAATAAAAGTACATATTCTAATAATAATGAACAAAAATTTAGATTATATAACTATTGGGAGAACTTATAGCATTTATGTTTTCTCCTTGATTTTATATGGCTCCAAATTACACTAGTTTCAATATATTAAAACTATTTATAATGTTTTAAAATAACTTGACGACAAAGTACAATAAAAGATAATAATAAAGAATCCAATTTCGAACGTAGAAGGAAAAACATAACATCATATGTTGTTTATCTTTTATTTGGAACAATTTATGCTTACACACTACCTTAAAGTTTCTTCTTTTTAAGCAACCATAAATTTTATTGAACTTACATGTGATATCCAACTTTTTATTATTGATAACAACTTTTAATTGTGTAAAAAAAATCGTAGGTATTATAAGATAATATATGATGTAATTTTTTTTTTTATAATATGGATGTCGGTAATAATTAGAAGTGTCAACATAGTGTATCTTAAACAATTAAGAAGAACGTGAATAAAAAAAATGAAGTATTAAGAAAAAATGGCGGAATTTCTGAAAGCATAATGTAATTTATTCATTATTTGAAAAAAAAAATTATCACTTTTTGGTTTCATATAACTTTCACTTTATACTACTTTAACTCTTTTGAGAGACTTTATTTAAAAAAAAAAAAATCTATACGTAATAGAAAATAATACCCCTTCGAATATATTTAAATTTAAGGGAATTTTGCACATTAATCACACACAAAATTAGAGAGGGGTCTTTGTCTCGTCAAGTATACTAATTCATTTTCTTTTAAGTCACTATGGTTGAATGATACACAAGTAAATCAAGAGAGAATTAAATCGTGGATCACATTTTAAAATTAGGTCATACATAAGTGATTTGTTTTGAAGCAATGTTAAAGACATGGTCAACGATGAAGTGTGGGCACAAGTAGGGTTTGTAGTTTGATTGATAACATGCATGCATCAATATTCAAATGTTGACTTCTAAATATCCAGTAAACTGAGAGTGACATGAACAAAGTGGAGTACAACCAAATTCTCAGATTTTTTTTTTTTTAAATCATTGCTAGTTATATTTATGATTATAAGCATATAAATAATGTATAAAAAAAAACTATGAATAAAATAAATTCAAAACTTTTACTATGGTCGTACATGTTAATTAATTAATTAATTAATTAATTCTAAACACAAATATTTGCCTTTAGATGTAATGAATTCCAGTTTATGGTTTATGTTACGGGAAGATGTTTGACCTACATTTACATATTATTTGAACTTTTAATTTTAATTTAAATAATTTTGTTGGTATTATTAAAATTTTTATAATGACGATAAATAAACTCGTTTTTATAAATAATGTCCAAATTCGCTTTTACGTTAATATAGAGAAGTCTGACATTCACATAAATGGATGAGTATTGATAATACTTCATTTATAAGTTCCTAAAGAAGTTAATTCAACATTACAAATAGGATATGGACAAAGGGAGGCTGAAAGTTCCTTTTAGAATTTTATTTCTATAAATTGTATCATATTGATGTGATTTAAAATACGTATTTTTATTGAAGGATGATAACGGATTGAATTGGATTGCGCATAGATAGGGTTTATATGCAACGAAAAAATTTATTTGTAGGGTAATTATTTAAAAAATATTTATGGATTTTTTAAAATTCGTAAAATATCTACAAATATTTAAAAAATAATATTTTATAAATTTAAATTTAAATTAAATTACAAAAATATAAATTAAATTAAATATACAATAAATTTTAATTTAATTTAATAAATATAAATTAAATTTTAATTTTTTACGGGTAATTGATACTCATAGGGATGAATAATATAATATTCGCACCTGATCCGTATATAAATGAATACTAAAATACCAGCTACATACAGATAATAAATACTTGTAAATACCAACTACCTGTCGCAAATTTTATCCGTAAATATGGATACAAATATTTTTGTCATCCTATTCTTATTCATCAAATGTGTTGTATTGATTTTGAAACATTTATCAAATTCTTCTTAAGGGCATGCATTTTGTTATCCCATGGTGGAACTTGTTTAGATATAAGAGAGACTTTCATCCTTCCAACATTCACTAAATAATTGGTCATTCATGTTAAATAATTGGTTTTAAACATTCACTAAACATTTTCAAAGAATGTTTTTGCTTGGGTTGATCCTTGTTTTTGTTTGAAAATGTGTCCTTATATTTTATTTTATTTCAATTAGGTCTTCATTTTTGAAAATGTTATACAATTTGGTCATTTATGTGAGTACATTACTCATGATGTTAACTTTGTGTTACATATTAGTTCATGATTTTTTAAATTATTTATTTTAAAAAAATCCCATGTGTCAAACAAGGGTCTCACCACATGGCATAGTCAATATGATGTGACAATGTCATATGAAAAATCTCAATTTAGTTTATGTATATGTTATTTTGTCTCAATTCAATATTTTTTTAATTAGAATAATTTAATTCATTTCCAAATTGAGACCAGATTTAGCTTTTACATAAATGTTATAATGATATTTTTATTAATATTTATAACGAGATTAAGTTTATTTAAATTTATATTTTACATTGATCTTTATTTAAATTGTGCTTTAAAATTTTAAATATATTTATTTTAAATTTTTCGAAAATTATTTTAAAATTTTATACTTGAATTTATAATATTGTTATCTTTAAACCAACTCTAATATTTGTATGAAAATTATTGATATATAAATATTTGAAAAAAATATAAATGTAATTCAATGTAAAAATAACAATTCAAATACTTGGTTTTAAAATTTTAAATATGTTTATTTTAAATTGTTGTAAAATTGTTTTAAAATTTTACATTCAAATTTATAAAATTATTATTTTTAAATCAACTCTAACATTTGTATAGAAATTATTGATATATAAATATTTGAAACAAAATTTAAACAAAGTCAATGTAAAATATATATTTAGATATAAACATAATCTTATTAAAAATATTAATAAAAATATCAACTAATTTTAATAAAAATATCAACTAATTTTAATAAAAATATCATTATAACATTTTTATAAAAGTTAAATTTAGTTTCAATTTAGAGAGGGATGAAATTGCTCCAGTTTAAAAAAGATTGAGAATGAATTGAGATAAAACAACAAATATATGGATTAAATTGAGATTTTGTACATAACACTTATTTGAACAGTGACACATTACATTATTACTGTCATATCATATTGTTTCTGCCACGTGACAAGATTCCTCATATGACAGGTGACAATTTAAAAAAATGAAAAAAAAAACCTGATACATAACATATATGTTAACGTCTTTAATATTGTATTAACAAAAAATATCAAATTACATCATATTTTCAAAAAATAAAATCCAATTAAGATTAATCAAATTCTAAGAATCTAATTGAGATCGTAAAAAAATAAGACCAAGCAAACATTTAAACCAATATTTTTTTTTCCTACCTTGTGCTACATAAATCCAACTCAAAGTATCTTAATCTTATCGAATCCATGTTTAATTTTCTTTAAAAGCAAAACATAATTGTTCCCAAATTGAAATGAATGCTGAAAAGCCCCAACATATTTACAAGGTATACATACAACAAAGTCCAAAGTCCAAGAATGGAATTTAACCTAACTCAATGAATAGGTGAAAAGATAAATTGCATTGGAATGTTGAAGTGGGCCCTTTGTCCTTAATAGAAACGGCCCATAGAGGGTTGGGGGTGTCAAAATCAATGTTTGTGATTAAATTCCTATTGATAAATATAAAGCATAATTGAATTTATCAATGTGTCTAAAGTTATAGCAACATTGAATAGCCCTTATGAGAGAACGAACACCTAGAATAAACAAGAATATGCAAAATGGAAGAAAGTACAATACCTAATCACGCTCCTTTCACTTTCATCTTAAAGTTCCTACTATTTTTGGTATATTATCACCCTATTTCCTTATGAGTAAAGTACTTTTTGCAAATACCATATTTTACAAACCACCCAATCAAAATTAGTTTTCAAATAATAGTCCTAAACTAAATGTTAACTTTTGTAGAAAAAAAAGGTTTTACAAAAAAGGAAAGGTTTACAAACCATTCCATATATGCAAAAACTTGTGGACAACAATTTACTAATTCTTTTAAATATATGAATAAAACTTCCAAGGAAACTGAACTCAATTAATTTAAAAAATAAGATGGGCAATTTTTAATTTTATTGAAAATACATATCATGTGAAGTTTGCTCAGTTGGCCATGTTTGCAGGTTTCTTCTACCCTAAAACTAGAGGTCTCAATTCTTTGATGAGATTTGCACACATCAATTTTATGGCCCAGAATGAAACCCTAACCCCAAAAAGCTAGAAGATCATGTGACCCACCTATCCACAGAAAAAAAACCCTTCTCATAAATACTTCATCATGTGGATAAAATATATTAATAAATAAAGTTTAAGTTTTTTTGCTTAAAATTAACTTTTTATATTATTTGGTACCAAGTATTGTTCATTCATTTTACTAATAACTATTTTCTTAAAAAAAAGATAGTTAAGTCCTCATGTTAGATAAATGAATAATGTGTGAACAAAAGGGGTTTAAATTGCTAAAATAATGTGTTTTTTTGATATGCATCCATAACTAATTATGAGCACTTTTTAAAAGTTTATTATTATAATAATAAAAAAGAACATTAAAAATAATAATGATAATTAATATTAGTATATATGAGTATTAAGGGGTGGTGGCCAAAAGTGTAGGGTAGGTGAAAGGACATAAGACAGATGTGGATGAGATTTGTGATTGCTTTGGTCTTGACTTGGGAGTGTCATAAAGGCTACGTGTCCCTTAACCCAACCAACAAACCAACAAACAACTTCTCCAAAACCCTAACCCTAATCCAATTGTGGCTCACAATTTTTTCTGCTTTTTATATTATCACCCCTAGCTAACTATATTTCAATTTCAAACTAGCCCTTTCTCTTTCTTAATACTACTACCAAGCACCAATGTCTAGATACTTCTTTCTTAGATTATTTTCTCTAAAGAAAAGATAACTTCACTGATTCTTCCTTTTTGTAATTTTATGGTATTTAAATAAATTCAAAAATGGGAATTTAATTAACCTGATATATTTTTTTTAATTTTAATAGTGAAAGGAGAGAGGAAAAAATATTATTTGATTGGACTATTGAACAACTCAATCTTGAAAGTACAATGTCACAGGAAAGCTATGAGGGGGCATGATGAATAGCAATAACTTGCACTCCAACTAAAATAAATTAGTAAATAAATAAATAAAATAAGAGAGAGAGAAATTGAAATTCAGAAATGAAGTTGGCTTTTACGATAAATAAGGGAAGTGATAAGCTGAGGTGGCAATAAAGCGCAGAGCAGAGGAAGGTACGGTGGGGACCCCACCATGGAATCGCATTCACATATATTCACTCCTTTACATTACATCCTTTGTTTTTAGTTCTTCTAGATATTTCTTCATTGAAATATATTTATATTAATTTGAGTTAAGTTTTGGTACAGTGAAATATATTTTGAATTAATCCATAGTTATCATTGAATGCTTAATTATTTTTTTATCGTCCAGGATATAAGATTTTATTGATTAATATTTTTATTCGAGTAGTTACTTATTGATTTACTATTTTTTTTTCATATTTCACTTAAGTGTTAAATTGTCACTCAGTTGACACTTAAACATTAAATAATCATTATATATTGTTTAAATAGTGATGATCATTCATATCTTTCTTATGAAGTTATTACTACTTAAGTGACGTGAAAATATTCAAACAAGAAAATATATATATATATATATATATATATATATATATATATATATATATATATATATGTGTGTGTGTGTGTGTGTGTGTATTAATATTATTCATATCATCACTTATTTTCAATCTAAATAATCACAATAATAAAATACACGAAAATAATTGTCCCATACTACAGTATTAATTGTATCTCAATTACATCAATTTAATAGATCACCCTCGAGGCCTTTTGAAATACCTATATTAGTTATGTCCCAATAGAAACTAATAGTAATTAACTACACCTAATTTACAAAGCTTGAGACATAAATTTCTTCGAAATTTTTACTACCAAAATATCTTATTCTATATAATTTAGATTATGAATGAAGCTCGAGCTTTTTAAATAAGTTTATGCATATAATACGTTGATTATAATAGGTCATGATGCCATCTTAGTTAACCATTTATAATCATAATAGATCATCATATAATTTCATATACCTGGACATAATACACATCATCATGTATATCAAGGCCATCTCACAATCATATGATTTTATGCATTTCATTCATATGTTGTTGTAATATTGTTTGTGGAATTATTTCATCTTATCTTGTATGTTGTGAAACTGATTATAAATAATATAGATATGATATTTATATGGTTATTATAAAGATTCAGAAAATAGTTTTTAGAATCAAATGTGTGAAAAATGGTACTCAATTATTTTACTAATAGAAAATTTAACTATAAATAATAGATAACAATTCATTCAGAGAGTTGAAAAAGCATAATGAGTTTAAAGTCCTTAGGGTTTAAAGTCAATGAATTGATTTAAAATTACATTAGTACTTTCAAGACATGAAAATGATATGCATCACAATATATGAGATTAGTAATAGTGCAGTGAACAGAAAGTAATTCAATCTTGACACATTCCATATTTATACTTTCCAATCTTGTCTTGATTATATGCATGCTTATTGAAATCATCACTTTAAACATTGTTGTTTCATCCAAATCCAAAATAGATTAACATAATGAATTTATGTAAATACGAAACTTGTTGTATTGTAATGCATCCAATCACTTATTGCGATCACTTATTGCAATTGTTATAGAGAAGTGAACAATCCCCAAACAAGTAATGAGTCATTACAAATTATTTTATAGAAATTTTAGATATTTGTATAATAGTGTTCTCGCTCAAATTAGTCATAAATGTTTAAACTTAATAATTCATCAAGTAGTATAAAGGCTAGCATGATATGATGTCTTTAGTAGGCCTAAATATGTATGAAATACTTAATTTTCTATATATAAATTAATTTTATTTATTTAGAAATAGCGAATATTAAGGATTATGTGTGTGTTAGTGTTGATCATGACTCATTTATTTATTGGTTTATAAAAAGTTAAACTAAATTTACGTCTTAGTTAAGGATGACAGCGAGACGAATTAGGACGAGTTTGACTATCTCATTCCTATTCTTGAAGTACAATTGATATCATCCATATACTCATATCTAATATGTATGACTTTTTGTCTCAATTCTATATTTATCATATAAGTATATAATATATACCCGTCCCTAACTTTTGATTGTTCTAAATATTAATTAAATATTAAAAAAAATCATAGAAAAAAACACATGATGTTATGAAATATTCAATATTAAAATGATATACTTTTTTTAAATGTAAAATATAAAAAAAAAAAAAATTAAACATCAAATAAAAATTGAATAAGTGTCAAAAAATTATAAATTCAAATGTGTATTTTAAAAATATGTTATGATACTAAAAATAAAAAATAAGACAATATAAATTTGTTAGATTACTCAATAAATTAAGCGTGTTTTAAAAATTTAAAATAAAATAAATAGAAAAATAAAAACGAATATTGTGATAAAGTGTAGAAGAAGAACAGGAAAGATAAATACATACTTATCATTAATCATATTCAATCAAATACTATTCATATTTATATCAATACACAATTGATACAGATAGAATTATGAAAAATTCAAGTAATGTTAAATGACGAGTTCATTTATTATTTCTAATGTTAAATTAATTAATTCAATTAAATGTGAAACTCTAGAATTTTAAATTTTGAGCAACAATTAACTATGTTTTTTTATCAAAATCTAGGCTTAGTCAACAAATACACTCCCACATTAGCTTTTATTATGTCGGAATTTAGAAGCCTAGATTGAATTTCAGTTTTTTTACTTAATTGATTATCAAACTTTGACTCAATTTGAGTTTATGGTTGGTTAGTTTAAACCATTCAGTTAAATTAAATGTTGAGTTTAAACTTATTTACTTTTTATTTTCATTTTGGTCCATTATTAATTTACAAAGGATTGTATTAATAAACCTTCCATTGAGTTTGAGAGTTTGAGTCAATTTATTTTAAAGGTTTAAAATGAATGTATGGATTAAACTTGAGTTTATTTAAGAAGTTTAAATTTAATATATAGATATTTTTTTATATAATATATATATATATATATATATATATATATATATATATTGACTTAACTTATACTTATTTCATCAAATGTGAGGTTAATAATTGAAATCCTTAAAACAAACTAATAACATTTTAATTTCTTTTGGTTTAGACTTGGTTTACAATTGTTTATTAAACTGGATGTAATGTGTGATTTGCATTAAATTTATAATTAACTTGATTTGAACCTAATTCCAATATTTTATATATATGAATAATTGTTTTAAAAAATATATTAAAACAAATCTTTTAATAAAAAGCAAAGCAATTCGACAAAATTAATTTCAGTTTTATATTAAAAGCATAAAACTACAACCGTTCCAAACAACATGTTCATTTCCAATAATTATATTATTTAAGCCAATACATATTCACAACTCAGACAAATACCACCTAAAAATATATAACATGAGATTATAATTATTTAATTAGTGTTGTATCTTAAAGTTTAAGTCTCAATATTGAATTGCTTTAAAAGGAAGAAAATATTGTTTATTATACTCTAGTAAAGAAAATGAGATGAATAATATAGGTGCATGTGGTGTGTGGTTTATTTCGTTTTTTTAAGTACATTTAAATCAATTAAAAAAATATTTAAATTAAATAACTGGTGTAATTTTAACTTTTCTATATTACAGTTTAATGTTATATTATAGAACATAGTTTTATTTTTTCATTTGATTATTCTTAAATACTATTTCACTTTAATATATTAGATAATATAAACAGTTTAAATATTTAAATATTTAATTTTAAATTAAAATTCATTCCTATTTTAAATTTTATTAAATTTTAATTTCAAATTTTAAAAGTAAATTAATATAATTTTTTAAATTAATTACATTTTTTAAGTTTAAAAAAACAATTCAAATATTACCTTAAAATATAAAAACACTTAACACGTTAAATTACAAAAATTATATTTATTTATTTTTAAAATTTAATACAAAATCTTAATTTAAAAACTAAAAACATATTGAGGTTATAATTATATAACAATATCAAAACAAATGAGTGTGTAACTCTACGGGGCCGACAAACACTAAAATGAATATTTTAAATTATTTCAATTAAATATAAAAATAAAAAATATATTTATATATAAATTATATATACAAACTAAATATATTTTAGTCCTAATGTAAAATTATGATTCATCGTTGTTTCATATATTCATATATTTTAATATAAAACTTTCAATATAAATAAATATAATTATTTTATCATATTAATTTTATTTTAGGTGTTAAATTATAATTTAAGTTAATATTTAAATTAAATATAATAAATTGTGTAAAAAATTTAAATATGAATTAAATTTTAACACGTAAAAATAAAGTTAATATTATTAAATTAAGAAAACTGTATTTATTTATTTTAAAGATCATAACTTATAATTCATATCAAGACCTAAAATAGAAAAAAAAAATCTCAATTATGCTGATATATTTAAAACTAAAAATATATTTAGCTTGTTCCAATATTACATATAAGAAAAATAAGTTTATTTAATTAGTATTTTAATGATGTGATATTATAGGTTGTCAAGAGTACTGTGAAAAATATTTTATAGCATGCGTGAATCAAGGTGAAGCACTTAATATATATATATATATATATATATATATATATATATATATGAAAGTTTATTTATTCAAATATTTAAAAATTGAAGTGTTGTTGGTAGATTTTAGTGGTTGATGGTCGTTACTGTGTCTGGATTTTTCTTGACGTAAGTCCGCAAATTACTTACAGACACTCCTTGCAAACCAAACATTTCTTTCTACCACGCGCTTTACTTCTTCCAAATTTTTCACATCACAAATTTCAATCATTATCCATGTATTTCCACATTTTTTATATTTGTATTTTTATCACTTTCTTTCAAAGCACTAAAACAGTACTCAAAAGATTTAAATAATAATACTTGTTATATCTAAATTTATGTTTTACCGTCTCATCTCAACCGATCTTTAACTTTACAAATTGAAGTTTTTAAATGTAAAAAAAAAAATATATTTAAACACATATTTGGCAAGATGATGAACAAAATAGTACAAAACAGCAGTGCAACATGAACTAATAATTTATGTTCTGTGCTGATAAAAAGATAAGATTTTTTTAAAAATATTGATCACATTTCAGCAATTTATCTCACAGTTGTAGTAATGTTTGTGGCTTCAGTGTCAGATTTCTCTGCCATGAAAGAAAATTCACTGTGTTTGTCCAAATGTTGAACACAGTCTTGCAGATGGATTATGTCTTCAACCTTTATTATTTTATTAGAGTAGTCCGTGACGGTAAGATAATATATTTTATATTTTATATATTATTTTATTTAATACTTTAAATAATTATCCTTTGATTGGAACTGATTGAAATATAATTAACACTGGTTAAGACAACCATGAATACACTGATGATGACTCACATAATTGATGTCTTAAAATATTAATTGGTGTCATTAAAAACATTATCTTCTTTTTATAATCTCAACCCGAACTATACTTAATATGCCAATAAAAGGCTTTGTGTTAATTAATAGATATTATATTTGTTTATTTGCTAAGCATTTTTACAAATAATAAAAAAAAGTTTGAAAAAATCATTTTGGTAATAACATGTTTTTAGTTTAAAATGATGTCAATTGATTAAATTCCTCTGATGGTTAACTTTTTGAATTATTTATCAATTTTATTTTTCTAGTAAACAATAATAAATCTCTCTGCAGTTCTGTTTCTTTCCCATTATTTCATTGATAAAGTCAACCATAAAAATACTCAATGTCCATAATAAAGCATAAAAAATCTCGATCTCAATAATAAAGCTTGCTAAAGATGATTAATAACATTCTATTTTAAGTAAAAGTTCTTTACTTTGTCCATTAACATTCATTTAAAAGTATAAAGTAATAAATAAAAATAATAATTAAGTGATACTCGTTTTTTCTTTTACAAGAGAAAATGGGTTGAAAAAAATTATATTCTTAGCATTTTTCTTACAACTATTATTATTTATGTAATAAAGTTTTACAAATATAGTAAAAACTAATTCTTTGACTCAATTAATGATTGAAAAAGTCAATTTCATAATAGTAATTTTATTATTGAAGCAGCATCTAAACCCATTTGTAAAACTGGTCTACATCTAAGTTACCCAATAACCCTAGATAGGTCCAACAGTGAGATTCACGCACTGAAATCGCGGGTGGGAGAACATAAACAAAAATGGCAATAAGTCAAAAAAGCCACACTAAAAAACAAGCAAAAAAATATCTTATTATAATAAAAATCTTCTCAATTATCTTCTCTGCACTAATGTCTTCCACAATTAAATCTGCAGCATCACATTTTTTTTTCTACCAATTTTTTATTTTTATTTTCTCCCAATAAAAACTAAATATCAGACATCACAAACAATCGCCACGTGTCTTTGGGCCCGGACCGTTCTCAGCCACAAAACCTTAATGCCTTCTCGAATCGTCCATGGAAATTTCTTTTTCTTTTATTTTTTTCTTTCAAAATATTTTCTCAATCTGACGTGTCACTCTCTCCTTTTTCTCCCTTTTTTCTAATTTTTATTTTTATTTTCATAATTTATAGTCTCTCTTTCTCACATTCTCCTCCCCTTCTCTGCTCACGCAATCTTTCATTGCTCTCTTCCAATTCGCCATCTGGGGTGCCTTGATTTTCTCGGAAAATTTTTATTTTCCGAGAAAGTTCGCATCTTTACTATTGAATCTAGAACTGCCGATTTGGGGTGTCTGAAAATCAGAGGTATTCACTGTTCTCAATTTTGCGTGTGTGTGTTAGGAACAAGAAGAACATACTTCGGATTTAGTTCTTCGCGTGTATTTGCCATTTGTAACTTGTTGATCTGATTTGAGCATTGGCTCTTATATTTCTATTTTGAAAGAAAAAAAAAGTTGAGCTGTTTAATTTTGGTATCTGAGAGAACATGGAGCAGGAAATTATGAATAATGCTATGTGATTTATTTTCCAAAAAATTCACTTTTTTGTTGGTGTGGTTTGATTGGTGACAGCTGTTGTTGTTGTTGGCTGCTGGGGTTAGTCTCTGTGGAGGTTTTGGGTGTTTTCTGAGACAGGGCTGACTCTCATTTTGCTCCAATGGAGATGCAGGTATAGCAAAGAAACACTCCAACCTGCCACTTTTCTAGAGCACCCTTTGATTTTTGTTCATTCTCTAGATTAGAAACATGGAACTTATGTGGATTCTTTTTTCTTTGTTCTTGTTGTTCGTCTTCTATTTGTGTAGACTTTTGTGGTCATGTTGGATGTTGTATGAAAAATGGATTGGCAGATTCTTAGATTTATTCGATTTAATCTTTCTTAAAGCAACTAAAAGAAATGGGGTTTTAAGTGGTGGCTTGATCAGCATCTAAGTTACTGCACCATTATCGCTTTTTTTAAATTTCCAGCTTACTAGCTTCTAATTTCTTAGGAATAGTGCCTAACTCAATGTTTGATCTGATCCTCCTAAATTAATATTCTGTATTTCTTCGGTGGCATCTACAAATATAGATCATTAAAAAGAACTAGATATGTGACTGGGATAAGAAGCTAATATTTGGTATGTCTTGTGTACTAACTAGATCATTTTTTGTTAAGTTGACAGTTTTTCAGTTATGGTTTAGGATTCTTTTACCGTTTTAATCCGTTTATCCGTTTCTGTTTCTCTTTAATAAATCAGATCTATTCATCCTTTGGAGATGTGAAATTATTAATTCCTTATATTGTAAATGTTTCCCAACTATTAATAAATACTTTCTTCCATTTATGCTAGTTTAAAATTTTTATGTTTTAAAACGGATATTAACGGACCTGTACTGTACATTTAATTTGGGAAGAATTTCACATCCCATGCATGTATCACAGGTTTTAAGTTGAAGTCGTAATAAAAGAAAGACTAAAGAACCTTGAGTAATTGCAAACAAGTGCAGCCAATGTTATGCAGATGCAATTTTGAAAGATAATTTTAATCCTCCATTCCGCTAGAGGTTTTGGACAGGAATTTCATAGAAGGGACCAAATTGGCTTCAGCTGATTATTTTTCATATGACATTATTGACAGTGTTTTCACTAGAATGTAAATGAATATTTGATTTGGTTTGCGGATAGTTGAATTGGTTAGTATGTGTGTTTGGAAGAGATGACAAGTCAGCTCTTTTAGACTCTGTATGATATGCTGCTGCTTAATTGGAAGCTGGTCTCAATCGTCTTGCATTCAATCTTGTGGAGACTTTTGTCCTCTTTTATTTGTAAGAAAGAGAATTTCATTATGAATTCATCCAGTGACTTTATTTCTTAAAAGGAACTTATATATTCTAGTGAGCATCATTTTCTTTCATGATGAGATTTTCTACTTCTGTTTCCTTTATTCCCTTTATTTTTTCATTGGAGCGAAGTTATTGATTCATCAATTACTACTAATGTAGGATCAAATAGAAAGCACGAGATCAACCATATCAGGCTTAGCTAGTAACTGCCATTCAAATGCTGCAAAACAATCTGAAAATGTTGCTCATATACCTTCTGTTGGAAACGGCCATACTCCCAAGGTTGCTTCACTTTAGATGTTAAAGTATTCCTCTTAGTGGAGACCTTGGTGTTCCACTTTTAGCTTTGATATCTGAAACTTATTTCAATGTTCATCAGGTGAGGAAACCATATACCATTACTAAACAAAGGGAGAAGTGGACAGAGGAAGAGCATCAAAAGTTCCTTGAAGCTTTGAAATTGTACGGTCGAGGGTGGCGCCAAATTGAAGGTAAACTCTTTGTCCTGAGTTATTAATCTGAAATATTCCTATTTTCATTGTCTTCATGTCAGATGAAAATCATTTTCTTTTCATGCAGAGCATATAGGTACCAAAACAGCTGTTCAGATTCGAAGCCATGCTCAAAAGTTTTTTTCTAAGGTTAATATTGTTATTTATTTAAAACTTCAGTAAATAATTTCTACTGGGAGCTTGTAGGCTATTATAATCATTTTCAATTTAATAGCATTTGAAGTTAGATGAATTTGTTCACTTCTGTGTTCTCAAGCATCACACTCTACTTGGTTTCAGGTTGTTAGGGAATCTGAGGGAAGTGCTGAGAGTTCTATACAGCCAATTAACATACCTCCTCCTCGGCCTAAGAGAAAACCCCTCCATCCATATCCCCGAAAATCACTTGATGCTTTCAAAGGACATACCATACCTAATGAAACTGAAACATCTCAATCCACAAACCTGTTGGTTGCAGAGAAAGACACCCCATCTCCTACCTCTGTGCTATCTACGGTTGGTTCGGAAGCATTTGGGTCTGCATTTTCAGAGCAGAATAACAGATGCCTTTCACCAAACTCTTGCACCACTGATATTCACTCCGTCAGCTTGTCACCTGTTGAAAAGGAAAATGATTGTATGACATCCAAAGCATCTGAGGAGGAAGAGAAAGGATCTCCAGCTTCAGTTCCTTTATCCATTGTTTCCTACCCAAACATGTGCATGGTATGATAAGATTCTTGATTTCTATGATTTATCTTTTGAAAGTCTAGCGATTCTAGTAGAACTTTTAAGAGAGAAAGATAAGAAAAAAAAATGACTTCTCCAGAAATTAAAATTAGTTTATGTATAAGTTAAATTACAGAAATTCTCCCATATAGTTTTTTCAAAATGACTTACCGGAAATAAATTTAATCTTTTTCCTTTATAATTTTTTATCCTAAAAGTTCTTTTTGGATAAGCTTGTGCAACTATTGTGGTCAAGGTTAAACTAACTTTCGAATTCTCTGGTGTTACTGCAGAAGCCCGAGTTTAGTACCAAGGAAACTGAATATGTTATAGAAGATTCTACCAATATGCCACAGACCACTAGTATTAAGCTTTTTGGAAGAACAGTGTCTATGGTAGATAATCATAAGTTACAGAACATAGATGATAATGGTAAGGCAATAACTGTGAAGTCTGATGAAGTGGATGATGTTGGGAATGAGAAGCCTGGCCAATCAACCGAGCAAGTAGATACACAATTATCACTAGGCTTGGTTGGTGGCAACTGGGCCATAACACCTGATTCTGATGGAGCTGATTACAGCCAAGAGCCACCGAAGGAGAACGTGTGCCTCAGTGAATGTGTACCTGATGCATCTTTTCCACAGTGGAGTTTGTACCAAGGCCTCCCAGCTTTCTGTGTCAGCCCATGCAACCAGATCCTAAATCCCATGCCTCTTAGGCCCTCTTTGAAAGTAAGAGCAAGAGAGGAGGAAAGTTGTTGCACTGGTTCCAACACAGAATCAGTTTGTGACATGGAAAACCAAGGCAAGAACTCAGATGCTGTTGATTCTAAGTGTGAAAAATATCAAGGGGAAGGAGCTGCACCCCAGAAGCCTGCAAGAGGGTTTGTTCCATATAAAAGATGTTTAGCCGAAAGAGATGGAAATTCTTTAATTGCGGCCTTGGAAGAGAGGGACGGGCAACGAGCTCGTGTGTGCTCATAGCCTTCCATTCCATTTTTACAACATTCATAATCATGGTATTAGAGAAAAAGAACAAGAAAAAAAAGCTGTGAGAAATAAGGACCTGATTTAGGTAGCTGTGATCTAATTGTCTAATTCACAAGCATCTGATTTCCAATTCTTTTTTCCGACAACTTTCTTCTTCCACGTTAAAACATTTCATGTCCAATAATTCATGCGGGGGCTGGTGGCATTATTTGTTCTGGCTTGTATCGTGTTACAGTTACTTTAACCAAATAGACACATAGCAGCAAGTCTGTAAGTTAGTTTTATTTCTACCATTTGCATCTGTCTTTGTAGTTGCATGTTACACATATATCAGTGACACACATCAGTGACAAGGGTGTACCAGGGAAGCTTGGACAAGCATCGCAGGTCACTAAACATCATATTATTCTTCTGACAAAGGATTGCCTCTGGAAAACATATTGTGTCCATGTATTAAGCTTGAGAGAGTGTCATGTATTCGGATTTTCTTTCTGTATCATTCTTTTTAATCATAGATTATAAACATTGTTTCTTCATTGTTGAATTTACTGTTCTGAACTTGTTCCCTCTTTTAAGCTTGATTACCAGATTGAAATATTAAGCATTCTTTGGTCAGTGATTGGTCTGACAATAGTCAAGTAGTTCACCTCCATACAATGTTATCCACTCATTAATTTGATCGAAAAAGTGACAATATTTCAATCAATTCAGTACTCTTGTCAAGTGTTAAAGCCAATACTTTAAACATAAGCAACATGTTTTATAAAGGGTCAAGTACACTGCAATGGACAAACTGTGGATCTTCGTATTAAAATCTTGTGCCTTCCCTTTTCCGCTGCGGTAGCTCTGATCTCGGTTTGGCAACTTCCACAAATATGACCCTGCCATCCAAAAACTGAAAAAGTAGTTTCTTTCTTATAAGCATCCAGCATAGTTTAAAACTTTTTTCTTTTTTCTGTTAATTAAAGGTGGCAAATAGGAAAAAAAAATGAATAACTGACATTCAAGATAATACAACAATTTAGACCCCTAATCAAAGGGAGCACAGTAGTTCCAGGTCTGCTTTAAAGGATCTGGTTTTCTAGTGATCCTTTGACAGTTTCAGTTGATAGTATCTTGAGTTTTCAGAGTTACAAATCTTCACACTTAAACAATAAGATGCTTCAAAGACAGTCGACTGATCTCACTCAGTTTCATACATAATGCTGCTTTGACTCTCTTATCACTAGGAGAGCTCAATGTAGTTTCTAGATTAGTTTGCTACATAAATGCAATCATGGTTATATTCTAATTCATTCACTTTAAAAAATTTAAAATCCACCGTTGTGGCCAAGATAAGTCTTGGAGGCATTATAAAATTTAGTCAATGAATTAACACAGAACATGACAACAATTTAACAACGGCAATAAACCAAATGATATCATACCTTTCCATGCATTCCCTCAATAGCCTTCTGAGATTCTTCTTCAGTTGCGTAGCGAAGAAAAGCAAACCCTCTTGGTCTATTTGCGATTCTATCCATCACCAGCTTGACTGTTGTAAAGTTAGGCAAATATTTTAGAAGTAGAAAGTGTTACCAACAAATTGATAAGAACTGGCAAATGACTAACAGATACTGCACCCTAAATTTTAGTCAAAAAACATGATTGACAAAGAGGAAAATATCATATCATTTTCCTACCTTCCACGAGTTGACCAAAATTCTTAAAAGCATTTCGCAAACTTTCTTCAGTGGTACGAAATGATAACCCTGAAAAGAACAAGAAATAACATTTAAAAAGTTGTTGTCCAAAAATAACATATATATAATCAAATATCCAAGAAATTCATAACAAATAGCAAGAATTCTTCCTAATATGCGTAAAAGGTAACGGATACAGTCTGCAGACTTTAGCAACATATGGCAAATGGTCATTGAATCAAGAGCAATCGTAGCTTAATATGAGGCACATCAAGGTGCCCAACGGATGAAATGCTTACACAATTTGCAAAAGGTTTGAACAAAATGCCTAGCTTAATGTTGGTTGATAGATGAAAAAAGAATTTTTGCTAAATTGTTAAATAGACACAGAGCAGTTAACAGTTGAAACTGAAAATATTATTCTAGCAGAAGAATTCATATAAATTGTCTCTTAACATCATTCCTCTTTCTTTATCCATAAAAGTTAAACAATAAGGTGTCAACACTGAATTGATGCTAGAGATACAGGTCACCTTCTTCCACTATTGTATCAAACTCTTCTGCAAAGCAAAACATTTATGCCCAAAGTCAAATCCACAATAGTACTAACAAAAAATGCCATCCACAATAATTCTTCCGCAGATCAAATCCATAGCACTATCCCTTTCCTCCAAATACCAGATATCAGTTAAACAATGATGGCACCACCATTGCAGCCACTAGACAAGATTCAGAATGCTTCCAATGCGAAAATTCCCATGTAATAAAACCATCATTTTCCAATGAAATAAGGGAAGCATTCTCCACAATCAACCTACCTCTCACTAAAAGAAGTAGAGTAAGACCCTTTTTAATTCAAATTTTCCACTAGTAACAACAGATAAAACTTTTGTTGTTCAGTAACACCAGCACCCAACCGGAGGGAGACCCAAAAAAGAAAAAAGAAAAAGCTGAAAACTTTATCACTTCGTACATCAATTTGGATAAAAAAAAAAAGTGTAAGAACAGTAGAAGAGTAAGAGTAGCTAACCACTGACGTAAAGCTTAGTTGAAGGAAAAGGGGTAGAGGGTTTAGCAGTGGAAAATGATGAGGTTGAGGATTCAGACGAAGCAGGAGGGAGACACGGCAACACAGAACAACCACCCTTGTTTGTAAGGGGTGATGATGAGATTGAGAAGGAAGAAGAGAAAGAGGTTGTTCTGTTATTGGTTTGGGAGCAATTCAGAGGAAGGAAGTGTCTCTTCTGGGTGGAATCGAAAGTTAGAGCATTGTTTGTAATGGGTAATGGTGGTAGAGAAACAGCAGCTACCTTAACACCAACAAAAACCATGTTAGCCATTGCAACTGTTTCCTCAGCAAAGCTAAACAAATGCTTTAGTTTATATGGGCCGGACTGAACCAGGTTTTGACCCGGAAAGTTTATGCATGAGCTTTTACTATCTCCACCCCGGAGATTACTAACCATTAATTATTCTTTTAAATTAAGTTAATTATCTGTAATAAACAAAAAAGAAAAAAAAAAAGGAGAGGATATCTATACACGTAATATGTGATTCTACTAATGAAATAAATTTTATCACCAAATGATAATAATAATTTATATCAGTGCATCTCTTTTCCATCATGGTATCTTCTTAAGATAAACCTAACTGAATTTATTTATTTTACTTAAATTTAACCAGATTTATCTGATCACAACTTGTTTAAATACATTTCTACTTTTATCATTTAAATGACCGTTAATTTAAATTTAAATATTTTAAATTAAAATAATTATTTATCATTTTAATATATATATATATATATATACTAAATAATTTATATACATATTATAATTATTATTAATAATATATAATAATTAAATTTTATTTTAAATATAATGATTAATATATTAATATATAATAACTAATGATATATATAAAATAATAATTATTAATTAATATAAGTATATAATATTTAATAATAATTAAGATATTGTTAAAACTTTATAATATATATAACTATTATTATCGATATATATAAAAATTTAAATAAAATTAATAATAATTAATATATTTTAAAAATTTTAATATTTTTAATTTATCTAATTATAATTTTATTATATTTTTATTATTAAAGATATTTGATAAATTTTAAAATTTATCTATTCAAACTTTTCTTTTAAGTATTTCACAACCATTAAATCATTACCTAACTTTTACAAAAATTATCTTTAAATTTATCTACTTTATCTTTTAAATCTAATAAAAAAACACTCAAGTTCATTCCTTCAAATCCAACAAATCCATCTTAACATTATATCCCAAATCTATCACACCACAGACTTAAATTTAACCTAGTTTATCTGATCAACTTGCTGGAATATATTCTGATTAATAAAGGTTCCATAAATATCCATACGCTGCACACAATCCTGGCCATAGAAAAACCTCAGTTTTATCAAACACTTGATTTCAAAATCAGTTAAACAACACCCATTAGATAATATCTGTTTCTGGTGCAGTTAAAATCTCAAACTGTGCCAGCTTGTCCTGACACAAAATACATGATTCAATGATGTTACATTAAATTCAACAGAACAGAACTTGCACAATGTTGATGTCGCAAGCCAAACTGCACAACATCTCCAATGCCATAAAAATGGGTTTGAAGAAGAACGATAACCATCATCACTGTTCAGCTGCAGTACTTTACCACTACCCTTGTCCGGATGGTGCTTTTGCTGCTCTCGCTGCACACCTTTACTTCAAGGCCACATCTTCATTCTCCCCTCTTTTCTTTCCCAACACTGTTTACAACCCCATCAGGTTTTTCCCTCATTCAGCAGTATCAGTATTTGTACCATTCATTCTGCTATCCGTCATTGTTCTGCCATGCATGCTATTGCTATGCCTTTTGATTTATGTGTATGTATTTTTTGTCTTTGATTGAATTTTTCAGGGCGGAAGATCTTCCTCTGGATGAAATTGATGATCTTTACCTCCTAGATTTTGTGGGGCCGGATGGTTTTATTGAGGAAATCTCTACCAAAGTTCCAAGGTTCTTGCTTTGTTTGCTGTTTTCCTTGTAAAAGATGCAGTTTTTAATTTTTCTGTACTTTTGTCCGTAGAATAGGTTTGAGTTATCTTTTAGGTATAATACGATTGAGTTTTTTCTTGGGATGTAGGGTGATTGTTTTGGACCATCACAAGACTGCCCTTGAGAGGTTGGGGAAGGAGGATTCACTTGGTGAAAATGTGGTTAAGGTTCTTGACATGGAGAGGAGTGGGGCTACTATTGCATTTGATTACTTCAAAGATAAGCTTTTGAGTCCTGATATTGCAGCTAAGCACTCCCCAGTTCTTGATGAATTTGAGCGTGCCAGACAACTTTTTCTGTATGTTGAAGATGTGGACCTGTGGAGGTGGAGACTCCAGAACAGCAAAGCTTTTAGCAGTGGTTTGAAGGATTTGAACATTGAATTTGATGCCAGGAAAAATCCTTCCTTGTTTGACCAGGTAATCTGCTTCCTGTGTCTTTCATTGTTTTCTAAACTTTCTGATTATCATTAGAATCTGATTGGAATACACTCACAATGTAAGACTTTGTATATTTGAATTTGTGTTTGTGTTCTCTAATTTGAACAAGCACATTGAGGAATTGGTCAGTGCATGAAGATGTTTTTTTACTCCTTTGTTTTGTCATGTAAATTTGCCCATGAGTTCTGTTTTGATGTCATGTCCGTTGAGTGACATGGTTAGGGTCATCTCATCCGAAATATTGTCCACTTTGGAGTCTAAAATTCATTACGGTTTTATCTTTAGAAGGTGTCTTTAAAAGACAAAATCATGATGAAGTTCCTGGTTTCAAAGTGGATAATACCTCGGATACGGTGGATGATCCTAATGATGTCATTTGACGGACTTGGATTGGAACAAGTTCATTGTAGTGATTCTACGTTATTCTCCGCTAAATTTTCCCTCCCTCATTAAGAGTGATAGTGATAGTTCTTTGTTTTCATATTTATATATTGCCACCAAGATAGAGTGATAAGTCATTTGTATGAATAGTTGAAATAACTGACAATTTTGTATATTATGGCAGTTGCTTTCTCTAGACTTGAATGCTATCATTAGTAGAGGTATGCAAAGCTTATCACTCAAGCAAAAGTTAATTGATGATTGTCTCAGCAAGTCATATGAAATTGCCCTTGGGAATGGTGCATTTGGTCATTGCCTGGTATGGTTGATGTTTCCTTCTTTTAAGATCTCACTATCTATTCCTCTACTTCCACTCTATTCCTTAGTTTTGCAGTCAAATTTCTTTAAACCATCCATCTGCAGTTTTTAGTTATTCATGAATAGATGATAATTTTTAATACTTATATTGAACCTTAGTTTTGTTTTTCAAACTTCTCTTTATTAGGAAAGAACTAAAGAGAATCTTGTTGTTTGCAACCATTTGTGTTTTGTAGGCTGTCAATGCAGATTCTACTCTTTCACTGCTAAGAAGTGAATTGGGACATCAATTAGCTACTAAAAGCAAGGAAATGAAGTTGAGGTTTGTTCATTTTAATTTCTTATTACTATTAATTAAATCATGTTGCTGTTACTCTTAACGCTCTGAATACAGAGCTGTTTATACAATGTATATAGAAGATTAAACCATGGTGAACAACTAGTGGAGAATCAGAACATAATTAAGGAATTGATATCTGATCTTAATTATGCACTTATTTTTACTTGTAGAGGTATTGGTGCAGTTGTGTATAAAGTACCAGAGCTTGAAAATGACCAACTGCTAAAAATAAGTCTGAGGAGTGAGGAGAAAGAAGATACCACACCTATCACTCAGGTTTTTCCTTTATCAAATAGCTAATTGCATCTTTTTTGAGACTCTTGTTGGTTATACTTTTAGTTAATATCTTTTTCTCTTCTATTAGGAATTTGGAGGTGGTGGGCATAGAAATGCAGGTTCTTTCATGTTAACAGCTGATAAGTTTGAACAATGGAAGGTGTGATTGGATTTTTGCACTTGACATGAGGTGACAAAAGAGTTCTTATATGATGTTCTTCACATTTGAAAGCCATGTGAAATGTTTTCGTAGTTCCATCATATTCATTGTATTATACAAACTATTTTTTTATTAGGTATCAGTTTAGTTTTTCATCTTTCTTTAGTCAATTCCTCTATAAATAGTTTTGTTTAGAACCTTCTCATGATATTTATATGCATGTGATAAGTATCCTATTATTAATATTGTATTTTTTATGTAATTAGCCTTCTTTATGTAATTTAAAATCAAGTTTAAATAGTGTTCTTCATGGGATGTCATTGCATTAAAGTTTTGAATGTTGGTCTTTTACATCTAACATCATAGGTTATAGAAATGAATTGAGTTCAGAATTATTTGATTAAACACTCTAAAATATCTTCCTTTACTTGTTTTATTTTTGGAAACTTGCTGCTTTGATTGTGTTGAGACTTGGATTATGTTAAAAATTAGAAATTGACCAAGAAATGTGAAGTCTAAATTAGAATTTGTAACTGTCAATAAAAAGATTAAATGAATTAGGCTAAAGTTTAAAACTTTTTCTACTGATTTTCTTCACTCAAGTAAACTTTAAAAGTTAACGAAAATATGAAAAAAGATAATATATAATTGAAAGGATACATTCACATTTCTACTGTGTTATTGTTAGGCACTCTTATTTATTTTTCATTCTCAATTTCCAAACTTTCTGTGTCTAATCCTTAATCAATGTTCTTTCAGCATTTTCTCTATTAACCAGAAGTAACTTCAGTTACTGTCCTATAACCATGGCCTAATTTGTTTGATGTATAATATTCTTTTCATTGGACTGAGTTTTATATCAGAGAATGATATGTTAAAATCAGCTTTATAAATAAATTTCAATTGTTTAAGGATGGATATTTAGAACTTCTAAAGGAGTGGACAATTGCGAAAGTAGTTGCAGATTTGAAAGAGAATTTTACTGATGAAGCTCAAACATGAAATTTCAGTTCATTCTATCAGTAAATTGGTGGTTTAAAACTTGTTTTACACGTTTATAAATCTTTGATCTTGCAATTGCATTAACCAAAAATCTATGTAAGAATTAGTTTAGATAAACATCTTCTCAAGTTTAAGGAAAACAATGAAATAAGTCATTTTATAAATTAAATCTAATATGAAAGACTGATATAGATCAGTTTATTCACAAGTTAATTTTTATTAGGTAGAATTGTATTTTCTTTTTTCTTTTCTTAAAAGTAGTTATGGAAAAATTCATCATAAACACATCCATACTCGATTTCTTGAGATTGTAAACATCTTATCATAATCATATTCGGAGACTCTGAATGTAGGAATCTGTTCATACAATGTTCATAGAAAATTAAAACATGAAACTCAACTATTCTCAGAAGAATAAAGTCCAATTATTAGTGAAAAATCAAAACAGAATATCTGTAACATCTTCAAGTCATATCTGTGTAAAAATGAACTCATCAATCAAATTTGTTTATCCTAAGACCTTGTAGGAGGTTTTTTTTTTTTAATTTTACTTTGTATTTTTATAGTTTGAATAGGTTTTATGCATTTATGAAAAATAGGATGTTTATTCTGTCATAGTTTTTATTGTTTCTTTCATTTATCTATTCTCTTGTTTTCACTTTTAGAGATATTTGTGCAGTTGTGTATAAAGAACCATAACTTGAAAATAAGCATAAGGGGTGTGGAGAATGAAGTTACCACGCCTATCTCTCAGGTTGATCCTTCATCAAAATGATAAATGAATCTTCTATGTGATTCTTGTTAGTTATACTTGTATCTGATATATTTTTCTCATCTTAGGAATTTGGAGGTGGTAGACATTGAAATGCAAGCTCTTTCATGTTAATAGCTGATGAATTTAAACAATGAAAGCTGTGATTGGATTTTTGCACTTGACATGGAGACATGAAGGAGTTACAGTCACACATGATATTCTGTGTGCTGCTCAAATTGCAAAGTTATGTGGAATGTTTTAGTAGTTCTGTCAATTACTCTATTATGCAGTTCTTTTGAATATTCTTTTTATGTAATTCGAAAGCAATGTTTGAGTAGTCTCTTCAATCATCTAAGAATTTCATTGGACTAAAGTTTTCTTAATTTTTGTCTTTAGAGATCAATAGGTTTCAAAGTTACTGGAATAAACACTCTGAAATTTTGGTAAACAAGCATTAGCATAGTTGATTATACTCTTAACTGCCTTTCACTGCTAGAATTCCTTCTGCAAATGAAAAAACATAATAAAAATAATTAACACTTGAGTTGTGATTTATATTTATTCCACAAATAACACCCAGATCACCTCGAGATAGAGGTTAGTACAAAAATGTATAAAATCAATGCAATAATATGATCCTAATTAACAAGCCCACCAAACCAAAAACAAACCAAACCATCCTCACCAATTAAGTATAATGATAATCAGAAAAGCAAAAGTTAAATCTCTTAATAACAGTTATATGGAAAAGGTATAAAAATCTTATTATATGATGAAATGTATATATATATTTATATTTATATCCGGCTCCCAAGTTATTCACCACCAATCTGGCCTGCCATTAGGTCTTCAAAATATTAGTTTGTAAATGTAACATGTGAGAGTTCTTCACCACCAACCATAGCTGCATTAGAAGAATACCATGCATCTTCTGTGATGAACTGCATCCATGAATCATCTTTGTCTTCCTCTTCCAAGCATGATGATGATGCACCTGGTATGTCAGGAGACATGGTTTCACACTCATTAATTATGGTTTGGCAGCTCTCAGTTAGTGCTATACTACATTGTCCTTGCTCTTCAATCTCAGAACAGATTCCATTTTTCTTGAACACCCGGCACAATGCATAAGTATCCTGCAAGGTAGTTATTAACATAGTTAACTACTGTGCTAAAGGAACTTCATTTGGACTTTTGTTGGTGTCACTTTTCTCTTTTGGATACATATAAACTAATGCAGCCTAAAGTAACACAGAAGGATAGTGTAGGATTTTCCAACCAATTATTGCTTTTAGGTCTTTTTATTGCCTACATTTGAAATGATCAACAAAAGCAGTGTGGTCAAAAACTGAGGCCTAAACGGATCTACACTGGTGGAGGTTAAAACCATAAAAGAAAACCTCTGAACAAGCCAGTGGCACAAAGATTCAAAGAGTGCTAAATGTTCTGTCCATGTTTCTTATTAAGAATATTAAAAATGCTGCTACTGTGTCCTAATCAAGTGGAGACTTTTGTGGTTACCAAAAGGGTGAACATATTATAGATGCCAAAATCACCATGACCTGAATTAGCACATTCTGGTTTAGATATTAGTTTATTTACAACGAATATTTGGTTGGTACAATTGACTGGTACTATCCCTCTCCTTTTTATTATCTTAATTATTTGTAAATTTTCTGGGGGTATAGTATAGTACCCATTTGTCAGTTTTGGTGTTTAGGAATAAAGTAAAAAGTGACCGACACAGAATGAAAGTGATGGGAGAATTGTTGCTGCTTTATGAGATGCAGAAGCCTTAAATGGCTTACATAGAATCTAATAATTGAAGATCAGGGTTGGAAGGTTGAACAGATAACTAAAGAATTTTAATGAAGAAGGGATAGGGATAATAAAGAGGATAGTAGTTTTGTCTCATTACATTACACTATATTATATTGTACATGCAATAATATAAAGAAGAAGGTGTCATTTTAGAGGTATTAGAGTAACACAAGTAAAGAATATGTCAGCCATACGTTTATAGAGTACCTACAATAAACAAACAAAAAGTAACATGAGAGAGAGGAGGAATAAAGCTCCTACAAAAGTGAAGGCTTTGCATGCACGCCATGCAATTTTCACGTTCTTGTACTGTCCAAATATGTACATTGTCTTATCTACTTCATTTTTTTCTACAGTTTCAAGTTTTATTCTCACTGTGTTCCTAGTGTGACTCTGATGAAGTGATCATCATGGGAATATGGAACTAAAGCTTATCTATCTTTTTTTGCTCCTTGTCTTTGGTGTAAAAGAGGAGCTGAAAATAATCAATGAAAAATGCTTTTGTCACTCCCTTAAGCATCGAACTTCTTGCTTTTTGGTTCAAATATGTGATGACAAGTGTGCATACTGCACACACAAACAAAAGAGACTTCTGAAAGTAGGTAAAGGGTCAGGTGGGTACCATAGGCTAGTTTTAAAGACAACAAAAACATTTACTTTTCTGAGATGTGACTTGTAAAGCTAATTTGGAAGGTGTAACTTACTAATTCGCCACACTCATGCCACCCTAAATCGTCTTCACTTCCTAACTTGTTTCACTCTCCATTGATTGCAGTAACTTAGAAGTCAAAAAAATCTAAAGTGGTTAACTATTGATTTCATAAAAGGAGTTTTGACTGCCTTGTAAAAGTGGTCAAGTGTGCATGGTTGGTAATGCATTTGTTAGAAATATTCATTTTAAAACTAAAGCAAGCTAATATCACTTGATTATGAAAACTGATAGCAAGCAATTACTGAATAAGAGTAAAGCTACTTGTACACCTAAAAAGCCACAAGCAATTCAATAAACATAACTACCTAAATACTCAAGATAACATTAAAATAAGTGCAAGAAGGACTTTATCAACTTTCTTCAAACATTATTTTAATGTATCTTGCATTTGAATTGCCACTGGTTTTGTATAACAGGTATGCAGTAGCTACAGGGTCACTGTTTTGTTGTCTTATTTTAATCACTTTTGATTATGAGTAGGCATTAAGAGCTTTACTTTATGGTGCTAACAGTCACATATTTTGAATACAAATGCCGGTGTACATACACTATGAGAGAGATACACAGAGGTGAAAATGATAACAATGTGATAGAAAGAAGGTTACATAAGAAAAAGATGACAATGTGATACTGATAACTTATAAAATGTGTCCGAAATAAAGATATAAAAGATACATAAGAGGTTATTGTGCTGTTAAAATGTCTATGTATCATTGTTGATGTATTAATATAGGTTGAATATATGTATATATATGCATACATACATACCTGTAAACCAGTGGTGTCTTCACACTCTTTGTCATCAAGGCGATACTCATGCATTACCCAATCAGTTCTGATTCCTTGTGGAGCTCTGCCTCTATAGTACACCAAAGTCTTCTTCATGCCAATGGGTCTGCTTTGGCAAGAAACTCTCCTATCTTTTCCAGTGGACTTCCAGTACCCTGCACGAGTTGCTCTATTTGTTCTAAACCCATTCGGGTATTTCCTATCCCGGGGTCCAAAAAAGTACCACTCTGGATCTCTACTCGGTAAAAATGATTTCTCTAACCATGCAAACACGACAAAAATGTTCCAAAATCAGTCTATCAGTTGAACAACTGTCGAAAAATAATCTAAGTGTGAGTCTAAGTTTCACATCAGATAAAAATGACAAAGTTATACACCATATAAGATGAAAGATCTATTATATATTCAATACCTCGATTTTTTGGGTTAAAAGTGGTGTTAATGTCTTATGTGAATTAAAACTCAAGCCACGTATATATAAAATCTCTGCATAATGAATCTCCTTGGGAAACAAAAATGTAGGCCATATATACATGCATGATCCACAAAAGATATTGAAAGTTAGGTACAATTTTGGTGGTAGTTTTTTTCATATACATTACCTATCAGATAGTTAAATGTTGTAACTAGGTAAAGGGTGTACTGCATATCCATCAGATAGTGATGAAGAGGTTGAGAATGTGCAAGCCAAGTATTATGAGGTATAAAAGGATGAATGAGAAGTAGGAGAAAGAAAGTATTTGGAAGAATAGAATTGAAGGATATAGTTAAAGGAAAGAAGAAAACCTGCTAATTCCCAAGGTTCACATTTGTAGAGATCAACTTCAGGAATGATATCAAGTTCAATTTCTTGGCCATTGATCTTCCTCTTGAGATAGTAGTTGACAAGCTCTTCATCGGTTGGATGGAACCTAAAGCCAGGTGGTAATCCAACCGGTGACATTTTTTCTGTTCTTCTCTTCTTGTTGTAGCTTCTGCTAAAGTGTTTTCACTCATCACAACCATCATTGCTTATAAACAGACCAAAAGGAACCAAAGTTCCTTATCTTTGAGTTTTTTTCTCTTTTTCTTTTACAGATTTTACAGATTCTGGCATAACGTTTGATACAAGCCTTTCCCCTATCACTCATAACATATACTTCCTTCTATGTAGCTACTTCCATTTACATCATACAATAAATATCCTCCTTCATCACCCTTTTCCTTTCTTTTTCTGAGTGAGGGATCTTTAGACTTCAAATTAATGTGAAATCTCCACTAATTAATTCTATCTTCATCACCCAATCCCTCATACAGAGCAGACACAACACACTTTTTAGAAGCAGAAGATAAGTTGATATATATTAAATTAATCAATGTGCCAATTCAAATACTGCTACTAATAATAATAAACTACAAACTGTGTATCACACCCTGTCCCTGCCATTGTTTATTTCAATATTTAATGTTATGTCTCAAGTTAGCTGTGTGATGTTGCTTCAATCAGTTAAATTAATTTTATAAACTCGTTATCTGAAGGTTTTGAGGTGAAAATTGAGTTATTTAAAACTTCACTGAAACTTACGAACAAAATATAAAACCCCAGAGATATTAATATTTTAACATTACTGTTTAAAAACACTCGATTATTAACAACTAATGTTACATGCTAAGGTGCAATTTGTTTTGAAGTCTAGTACAACTAATTTTCAATCGTTGGTTGAATAATATTTAGGTTGTCCATTTAACACATAGATCGAACTCACGTGAAATTGTTTCCGATTAAGTATTAGTTTGAGAATTTATTAGTGCATCATGTGGAATATTATTGACAAGTTTTTATCTTACATTGAAATAAGAATGGATGGGAATAATAGATTATAGGTAATAGCCAAAAAGATAAAAGAATTATTTTTGTATTTCTTATACTTAAACCTCAAGTCACTTAAGTAAAGAGGTGTATCACTTAATTGATCATGTAGACACTCGAATAATGATGTTTGTTTTAAACTATTACTTAATATTTTTTTATTTAAATTAATTTTTAGAAAATATTTTAATTATAAAAATTAATTATTATTTTAGATTAAAATTGAGATATCGTAAATATTTTATATTTAATATTTTGTTATATATATATATAACATATTTCTTCATATAAATATATTTCATATAATTTCAAATTTTTCATATTTTCAAAAATCTTACAAATTCCAACGATTTTATACCTAAAACAAATGGTATCAATTGAGCTTCATTCAAACTCTCGATGGTATATATATAAACCAACAAATTGAGCAAACATGTTCTCCACACCAATTCATCTCCTTTTATTTATTCTAACATGATTATAACCCAATTAAATAATATTACAATTTCAAATAAATAAATAAATCTTACAAATTTATACTAATAATCACATAATAAAGTAAAAGTATAATTTAATTTTTATTTTCAAAGTTGTAGTCTTTTAAGAAATCATGATGTATTTTTGTCTTTGTTCTCTTTAATTAATAGAATATATATTTTTTATCACATTGTCTTTTAGACTTCTTCCTATTTGGTTTCATTAATTATTGTCACATTTTCTATTTATGTCCTTTACTAACCTAGGATAGGTTTGTAAAAATTATATTTTATCAAGTTTTTTTTTCACAAGCAAAGATATGGAGCAGCATATTAATTCGAAACATCAGTTTAATATTTTTATCCATGATTATTGGAAATAAATATGAAATTGACTGTGAATTAATAATCATAGGAGAAATCCGTTAAATATAAATGAAAAAATTATTATATTTTACTTATTTTTAATTAATAATAAAATATACACTGAAGAAGTGTTGTGATGTTAATATTTCTTAATTCTTATATATAAATATTATTTTAGTTTAGTTTTATATGTAAAAAGCAGAAAAGAAAATAGTCATTACATACTAGTTTATGCATAGGAATTAAAATAAGACATTTTCACAAAATTTAACCTATCATTAAATACTACAAAAAAATCATTAATTTTAGGGACTAAAATAATTAGATATTATATTGATTAAATTAGATATCATTTTATAAATTACTAATTATTATATCTAATTAATCTATATTATGAATAAAAAAGAAATTAGTGTTTAAATAGCCTCTAATTTAAAATTAGAGATTAATTTAGAATTAATAGTGTATTTAAAATCTTGGTTTGCAATGTTAGAGATCGTTTTAGACTCTAATTCATAAATTAATTATATTTTTTTATTTATAATGAAGATTATTTTAAATACTAATACTTTTTAGTTTATAAAACAATATCCAAATTAGTATTAATTTTTTATTTTTTTTGAAAATTGGTTGTTATTTAATAATTTTTTATAATGTATAATTTTCTTAACAAATGCTAAAGAGTAATTTGCAACTTTTTACTACGATCTAAAATGTAATATTCTCTTAAACACTAGAATGGAAAATTATGTTGTGTGCATACACACATTGATGAATTATCAACTTACACAAGTGATTATGTCAAGCTCGAATGATAAACACAAAGTTTGAAAAACTCTTTGAAGTAAGATTGAGGGTAAAAGGAAGTAGAAGATATAAAGTGGCAGCAGTACTCATAATTCACTTGTTTCAGTAATCTTTCTTTTGTTTCCCACTTTTCTTTTCCTTTCTCTTTTTTTCTCCTTCATCAAATTTTATTTTATTTTTTTATTTTAAATTTTCACCTTGAATCAGTGAGCTTTTGCTTTATAACCTAACTTTCTACGTAATTATTACTCAGCAATAATCCCCATATATATTCTGAGTGCATACTTTTTTTCCATTTGGGTGCTTCTAACCCTTCTTTTGTGTTTTCTCATTGCTTTATTGTTGTCTTTGATCAAGATCTCTAGCTAGCTACCACATCATATCTTTCTTATTACATCTTAACTTTTTCAGATTTTGCATATGTGACAAAAGAACAATGTACTCATTCTTTATATACTTGTTTAGTTGCTCATGTAAATACAAAACTTTAGTTTGTTGGTTCTCATGTCAAATCAGAACTTCCTATAAGCTTCAACTATAAGGTCAAAGAAAAAGTAGTTTAACAATTACTATTTCATTAATCCATTATTAGAATGGGATTGCATATTTTTGTTGATACCCTATCATCTAACCCTTCAACACAACATTTGTTCACATTCATTCACATTTTTATTTATTTATACTATAACAAAAGAGATTTTTTACATCGTATAATTTTTATTTTTTAAGTTAAGTAGCACTTTGACGTGAATGTGGACAATGTAAAAATTTACGTTGAACTTAAACTTCAAGTCGATTTAAGTTGGACTTAAACAACCTTGTCATTAATTTATTTATGTCGCCAATGTTTTAGTGTTCGGAAATAGTGTTATGAGTCTTCAACGACGTTGTAGTACCAATCTTCAAAAATGTTGCATTACAATCTAGAACACACATCAAATTTCGGGATCTCTCTTTTCATTTATTGTATCTTTCTTGCTTTTATCTCGCCAATTTTGAAGTTTTTTTGGACATTTTAATGAGTTAGTAAAGACATTTTGTGTAGTATCGATTTGGTATTACTGGTGCAATTTGCGTTTACGTTTCGATTCCCTTTATGGACGACTCATAGAGTCACTAATCTCAATATAGGTTTAGTCTACTAACCTTCAAAAATAATCACGGTATAATTTTAAAAACAAGATGGAAATTTATATTATTAACCTCAATAAACAACATCCTAAGAAAAGAAAAGAAAATGCTTAAATTGCAAAAAGATAAAGAAGAAGTTGTGGATGGAGGTTATAAAGAAATTTACATTAGACATTCTAACATCTAACATAAATTTAAAAGTTTACATGGAACTCGAGTAGAGATTGACATAAATTTTAAGTTTTACTTTAGATCTTTTGATGTCCCACAGAAAAACAAAAATATCAATATGCCTTTTTCACATAATATCTTTCAAGATGAGAAGTTAACATTACAGAAAAATATCTCATTAACAACCAATTTAAGTAATAAAAAATTGTTAATTATTATAGTGATCAATTTAGATATCAAATTTTCAAATAAAAAATTATTGGTTACTAAATTAGTCACTATTATAAATAAAAAATTAAAATTGGTCTCTAAATTGGTTTCTAAATTTTAGCTACCAAGATTTTAACTACCAAAGAAAATTAGTCACTAAACATTATCTACCAAGGTTTTTCCTATAGAGGAATTGGTTTTCAAATTAATACTTAATTAATTAGTGACTAATTTAACGACCAATTATAATTTTTCATTCATAATAGTAACTATTTTGATAACTAATAATTTTTTATTTTGTAAATTGGTATCTAAATTGGTCACTATATTGACTAACAATTTTTTGTTACTAAAATGAATTGTTAACTAGACACTTTGTCATAATGTAAATCTATAATATAATGTGATGACTATTTTTCTATGAAACAAAATTATGTTTAAACAAGAAAAAATTATCATTTATGATAAAGTTTTTCTTTTAAGTATCTGATCTTCAAACTTGAAATTATTTATTAAAATATCTCGTGTCACTTTATCGGTGCAATATTTTTTATATCAATTTAATTTTTCAAACGCACAATATTTCAATTTCTGAAACGTTATTTAAACAACTCTTTTTTTTTTCTTTAAACATTGTTATTTAAAAAATTTCAAGGGTTACAATTATACATTTCAAAATTATAGGAACAACAAAAAAATAAAAAAAAATATTTTCATTTAAAGTTTAGGTTTTCTCAATAGCAAGAAGAAGAAGAAAATATTGAGTTTAGTTGCTTCATTTAACAATAATAAAGTGCTTAAATGGTGTTCAATTAAGCAGATAAAAGAGTTTGCTTATACAGAAACTGAAATGAAATTAATGGCACTTTAGTATGGAAGAACTCACGTGGATGTTGGACCCATTTCATTTATGTCTCTTTAACAACTCATTTTTAGGTCACATTTCTCTTTCTCTTTTTCTTTCTACTTCATTTTTCCATTTCTACTTAATTTTAAAATGTTATGAAATCTAGCTCTAATATTTTTCAATAGGTTCGAAAATGTTACTTTCTTAAGTTATTATGTAAGTTAAAAAAGATATTAAATCTATATAACTAAATTTCAAAATTAACAACTTTTTAACTGTTTTCTAAAGAAATTAAAATAATTTAAAAAAAGTATTTCAAATATATTGTTTTATTTTAAAATATTTACATAATGAGAAAAAGACTATTAAAACTAAAATAAAATACATTTTTAAATAAAAAAGTTTCAAAAAAAAAAATGTCCCGATATTTAAAAAATAACATATCGAGAAATCGGTTTGCATTCTAACTGATTTCTGAATATTAAGGGTGATTTTGGCTATTTATTTAGATAAATATAAAAGGGATATGCTATTACACTATTTTTCTTGTGTTATTATTAAAATTCCAATGGTTACGAACACAAGTAATATGAATTGATGTAAACAGTTATATTGGGCTGAACACTGTAGGCCTCTTGGGCTGAACACCATAGTATTAGACATTTTCTTTTTGCACCTCTATGGTTACTAACTTCACCTCATTAAGAGATAAAGATTAAAATACCCTTCCTCACTGTCAACCCTTTGCAAAGGAAGAAAAAGAAGAGACATCTCATTCCAAAAAAAATATAAAAAAAAAAAACTGTTCTGGAACACATTACATGTGTTCTTGAAATCTTGTTTCGAAAACTCGTTTGATATATATTATATCTCTTTATACATGTTTGCTTCAAAAATTTGTTTCCGAAAAGCTTGTTCTAGAATGCATTTTATGCATTTCAGATGATTTATTTTGAAAATATTATTTCGAAATTTCTGTTGTGAAAAATCTATTCTGAAAATTTTGAAAAACTGTTTTTGAAGATGTCTGAAAGTCACTTTTACAGAGGATAAAATATCATTTTAAAATTTATGGAGGTGCAGAAATAACAATTACAATGTTTAAGAAGACAATGACTATTGAGATTCGGGTTTTGGCCCATGTTGGAATGATTTTGACATTCAAGACTATGGTCCAGTGAAAAAAAAAATTAGTTCGTATAGGATAATATGATATCTTGAACTTTTTTTTACTCACGTTTTTTTATTTATTTTTAATCGACGACTACTCTGATCCTCTTTTAATTATCTATTTTAATTTTTTATAATAATATAGGTGATAATCTAAAAGTGATTAAAATAATAGATTAAAAATAAATAAAAAATAATGGATGAAAATATTGTTAACCATTAAGATAAATTTCATCATCTTCTATTAACCTTTTAAAATATTAGACGTTAGAAAGTCAACTCACTTAAATAATAAAATAGAAAGATAAAATTTAGTTACTAAAAGGGAAAATTGAAAAAATGAATGGAAAGATATATTAGAGGGGAAAATTGAAAAAATGAATGAAAAGACATATTAGAGTGTAAATAAAAGTACGAATTAAGAAATTATTAGAAACATTTGGAAACTTGAAATTAATAAATGAAAATTGAGAGGAAAAATTAAAGTAAGATTATCCCAGAGAATATAGAATATGTTGCGTAAGTTTGGTTGATTGAGAAATTAATATATAAATTATCCAAATTATTAGAAAGATTAGGTTAAATGAACCCATTATCTAGTTTTTGATTGAATGTGTGATATTAGTATATGCAGTTCACACTGGAATAGTTTTTTTGTGCTTCACTTGGTGTCGTTTTCCAAAATGATGGAAAAAGTATTTTCGTACTTGCCCAGAATGAAGAAAATAATATTTGTAAAAATATTTTTTTTTCTACCATTGATTTATTTATTTGTAAGCAACACATGGGGTAACAGTGTTCCTTAGAATATAAATATTATTTTAGTGGAAGAATACAAATTAGGACAATGGATGACTTTATCATTATTATGAATATAGACCAAAAAAAAAAGGACAAGTCAAGGATAAGACCACTAACGTCCTTAATTCAGGACCAAGTAATTTTATTAATTATTAATAATATTCTCTTCAAAGATTTAAAGGAAGTCACTAATTAATTAATTTATGTTTTTGGTTATTATTACAGTATACATTGATTATTAGTTATATTTCCTAAATATCGTAAACGTTTTTATTTCAAACCCCATCTATGAGAATTTAACATCATAGAAAAATTTGTACATATGGAGAAATATATACCGATGGACATTTTAAATTTAGATTAAATATGTTTTTATTATGTATAAATATCGGTGCAATTGAAATTTATTTTTAATATAATATAATTTCTAAAATTTAAAAGTAAATAGATATAAATTTTGTAATTTAATTATTTTAATTTTCTTTTACATGTTAAATAACGTTTTAAATTTATGTTTGAGTTGTTTATAATAACTTAAATGTGAGTTTTAAATTTGTTTTAAAAATTTGGATTTTAGTTTTTGTTTGTGTTATTTTTTATAGTGCTTCCATAATACATTAATTATCATTAATTTTGATATTTTAAAATATATTAAGAAGATATTTAAAGTACTAATACAATGTATTTCTAATATTCAATCATTACAGTACAAAAAAACTAGTAAAAAATCTGGACTTGCATTTTAACGTATTTAATTTAAATTATATAAGAAAAATTTATATATTTTATGTGTGACTTCAAATAAAAGTGTTGTCTCACAAATTTGAATATGAAGTATGTGAATTTTTGAATATAAAATGAATTACATCAATCTTTTCTTTGGTTTGTTTGTTTGCGGTGAATAGTATAATTCATAGGACTTGCTTATTGTATGGTCCCTTCAAACATGTATCATCAAAGGGATATGTTTTCCTGGTACAAACCCAAGTGGTTCCAACTTTCTTTCTTCCTTATACATTCTCTTACATTTTTAAATATATTGTTCATTTAAGGTGAAATGATTTTCACTCTCTTATGTAACTCTAATTAGATGGATCAATTCATATAAAAGTGTTCTACCTTAATACTAACAAATTTTGGTGGCTGGGAACTTTTTTTTTTTATGTGTATATATACAAAGAATCATGTTTCGTGGAAATTAAAATTACCCAAATAAAAAAAATTGTTTGATTGGTAAAAATATTTAAATAAATTTTAATAAGTTGAAAACATAATGTGTTATTTTTACGACAAACTTTATTTTGACTCGAGAAAATTAGATTGACGTATCTCATGTGAAAATGTTTTTTGGTAAAAGGATTAACTAAAAATCAAATAAGGATACCATACTTTTTGCATTTAGTAAGTAAAAAAAAATCATTCTTTTTAAAAAGATGCAGTTTTTTTTTTTTTTTTTTTTGTCCATTATCATCCTGTATCATTTTCTATGCTTCTAAGACTGTCATCTCGTTTATCACTTATAAAATAAAATACACAAATTTATTATTAAAAGAAGTTATTTCTGATCATTCTTATATAAGCAAAATTATTAATAATAGCATTAGAAATTAGTTTAAGTTTGCATATTAATCTTGCAAATATAACTGAGATGTGAATATACAAAATAGTAACATAATTACAATATGAAATATTATATGTCATATAATTACAGTATGAAGTATTATAGATGTTGAAATTTTTTAAGTTATGAAAATATGTTATATGAGATATGATAGATATAGAATATATGTTATGTGGAGGAACTTGTTATTTTATTTTATTCATATACTATACATATATAACAAAATATAATAAAATACAAAAATATTTACAATATTTCAATCTTGATTTTCTAATTCAAAATAATATCTAATTTCTAAAATTAAAAGATATTTTTAAAAATCATATAATATTTTTTAAAATATAATTTAAATAAAAAATATATTAAGTAAATATTGTCAACAATGAATTATATAGTAAATTTTATAAGAGATTAAACAAACCATTTAACAAACCATGAATAAGGTCATCTTACGGTAGAATGCTATTGAATTTCATGATGATAGGGAATTTTAAATTGGACTGGACTAAGTTGAGTTGACGAACACGATTTTACAAAATAGTCAATAGGCAATCACATGTAAATAAATTAAAAATAGTCGTCAAATGATTTTAGGTGATTTTTTTCTTCTTCAAAAAATAAAGTCACACAATTATTAATCTGAAAATTTTTTCTTTCCAAATACTGATTTAGGCGGAATGTAGACTTAAATGAATGAGAATTTAAGTAAATGTCAAGTGTAACATCAACGAAAAAAATATAATTTCTTTAAATAAAATAAGAAATATCATTCTTCATGTATTTTTGATACGAGACTACATAGTAGTTAATGAAAAAAATACATCTTATGAATGACACCATTAACATCAATGAAAAAAAATACAATTTTAAATTTTTAAAAGAGTAAAGAATACTTTATAATTAAATTAAAAAATATTTTTTCATCAAGTTTTATTATAAAAAAAAATCCAATGGAAGAGTGAAGGGTACTTTATCATTTTGATAAAATTAACTGTATATTGGCTAAAAGTGTAGATTTTGATTGATGTTTTCATTTGATATCTGAGTTGAGTTTGTGAGTGGGGTGCAGGATGAAGAAGAAGCCAATTCACTACCTCCTTCAACTCATCCTTTCCAAGCTGTTTGATTATGAACAAGGACTCTCATTTCTGAATTCTTCTGAAACTTGTTGCTACCTAAGAGGACAACTGCAGATTTTACTCACCCACACAAGGGACCCTTATGCAGATCTACCATCTCCACTAACTTCATCTTATTAAATCCAACCAGGTAATCCAAAACACATTTCATTCATATCTTATATCTAATTCATTTTCACAAAAAATAAATAATTAATAAGGTGAAATTTAATCTAACCAGCAGAAGCAAGCAAAAAATGTCTCTATAGGACTAATTTGATGCAGTTTATTGATAGAAAAAATGTAGAGTAAAAAGCATGTTTGGGGCTTATATTTTCTGGTTTACATGATTGATGGTAAATGCAAAAGTTATTAAGCAGCTTTGGAAGGAACTTCATGAAAGTTGGTCTGCGAAGTACTTGCATTGTGAGAAAACTGAAATGAAAACAGTATCAATAATTTGGAGAGAAAAGTTTGGTAGAGATGGACCAAACTCTATTCAACACTTGCAGGAAAAAAAAAGAGATAAAAGAGAAAAATAGTATATGTACAATACTTTATATAATATAGAATTAGTGCTCTTTGCTCTTAAAATGGGTTGAATTGCGAACTAATTCGGTTCATTACGGATTCAAGTTGAATTGGGTTGAAATTTTTTTACAAATTTCAATACGGATTGATTTTTAACCCAATTCACCCGGGTTGAATCCGTGGTGAGCCGGGTTGGCTCACTAACTTGCAAATAAGAGGTCACACAAGTATTTTTTGTTAAATTGGGCTTTGTATATGGGTCATGTTAGGGTTTTTTTTAGCTAACACATAAATAATTTGTATTTTTGTTATTTTGGTTTGTATTTGGATTGTATTAAACTTTATTTAGATTTTAATTAGAATTATAATCTAGTTTTGACTAAAAAATAAAAATAAAAGATTGTATTTTTTTAATTAAGTGAGCTTGTGAGCCAACCCATTTAATCCACCAACCCACGGTGGGTTGGGTCGGGTTAGAATTTTTTTTGACTCGTTAATAAGTGAACTGGATTGAATTGACTCGCTAAATAATCAACCGTGATAAGTCGAACCGTATCGAATCGGATTACCTGTTTTGATAGCTCTATATAGAATAGTATAAAAATACCATGTTTTTATATAAGATTCACATTTATCTAAAAGTTACGATCATCAAATACCCCCATAAAATCACAATCTAGAATGTTACCCATTACATAAAACCAATTTCATGTTACTTCACAAACAAACACCATTTTCGAGTCACCGTCAAATAAAATAACTAAATAAATGTGGCTCTTGCTTGATAAGATAGTGAAAGTGTATGAAAAATTAAAGTTGTTGATTTTGAGTCCTATTTGAAGGAATGGTGTTTGATTTGTTGTACCATTGTTACTATTTCCTTCAAACCCCTTACAAAGATTTGAGAGATCTGATGGTTCACTTCACCATTGTCACTTCATGTGGTTAAAATCAAAATCATGGGAAAAAAATTCAGAGGGTACCCTTTGTTCAGAAGGGGCACTCAACTTTAAATGGCAAAGATATGCATACTATTTAATAGGTACGAACAATCGGTAACGTGACATGACCTCATTGGCTCATCAAGTGACCATAAAATAATAGGTTACAAATACCATATGGTCACCTCACCTAACCAAACATTAGATAAAGTTGTTCTAATTTTTTACTTCCATTTCTGACCATTCATCAGAATTGACTCAAATATTTTATGATTTTTTGCATAATCATAGAATTTGTATTTTTCCTGATAAATTATCTATTAATTAAAGGAGAACCTTTCGTACGTTCAAAAAGAGAGAAGAGAAAATGATAGGAACAAGGGCATTAAGCATAGGTGATCTTTTTGCACCCCAATGGGGATGAAGCATTATCTGAATCATATGGGTATAATATAATCTATGAGCATAATCCACTAATAAACTATTTTATTGGTACCAAACTTGCAAATTACGTTGCTTCAGAAGCCAAACATAGATCTATAAAATGACCATTATTAGCAAATTCAATTTTTTAATGATAGAGCAAAAATTAGTGAAAGGATTTAAGAAATTTCGTTAGGATAGGTTTCTTATTTTTTAAACCGACTCCGATACTATATTAGAAGTGAACTTAAGGTCTATTAGAAATCCAAGTATAAGTTTAAGTCTCACATTAGCTAGAAATTGTTGCTGATTAAGTGTATTTGAAATGTTTTTGATGATGTCCATAATAGCATGACAATGGTTAACATGACATGTATGTGATAATCTGAAAATGTTATTCTGCTGCCATGTGATAATCTGAAAATGTTAATCTGCTATCCCGATAGTCGACTAGGTTCGTGCCTGATAGCAGCTGTTATATAAAAACAGTTTCTGCACTTCCCGATAGTCGACTAGCCAACTAATGTAGTCGACTAGGTTCGTGCCTGATTGCAGCTGTTATATAAAAACAGATTCTGCACTTTCTGAAGCAAAATCTGTTCAATCAAAAGAAAGAAAAAGAAGTGTGAAACAGGTTCTTGGAGCTATCTTGGAAGGTCCTCTTGAATAATTCTATCAAGACACATTCAATTTTGACTTGGCAAGAAGAAGAAATTTCAGTCTTGGAAAAGGTGTACTCAATCCATTTTTTAGGCTTTGTTCTTTTGTTTTGATACAATTTGAAATTGTTTGTTTTTGTTGTTTTCTGTCTAAAGTGTGTGTGATAGCCTTGCTGTTGTGTGGTTGTGCAAGTGTGTGGATGCCTTGTGTGTGTGTTCCTTTATCTTAGAATTTAGATTTATCAAGTGTATTTGTAAATCTTGAAATTCTTGTGATATAGTGAATATCTCTAGCTGTGGTTTGCTAGATGAACTGGATGTAGATTCTTAAGAATCGAACCAGTATAAAAATTTTGTGTGCTTTATCTCTTTCTCTTTATATCTTGTCATAGTATAAATGTTCCATACATTAAGCATCAAACCATACTATTTCAATTGATTCAAAAGCAAATGTTTTTATCAAAACAATTTCAAAAGTGCTAAAACTGGGCAAAATTTGTAATACCAATTCACCCCCCTCTTGGTTGTGAAATATTGGTGCATCATAAACTCATTGTCTTAAGGTTTTGGGTTGAGAGCGGTGTCAATGCCTTATATAATTGGGCTCAGGTCTCATTGGTGTTGTTCTTCCGGAAAAACCTCACTTGTAAAACTTAACAAGTAGTATCCGAGTCGAGAGATATTTTTAACTTATAAAATTTGCAAAAATTATCATTATTGGAAAGTTGTGTGATTCTACCTGCATTAGGTATTCATTGATTTTTCCATAAAAGGACATTTCTTCTTTTCCAATTCCCATGGACAAAAATACATGTGTTTGTATTTCCATGTCTTACGTTAAAATTCAAACCAGTGGATTGTGTTTTTGTTGTTGGAAACCATTGGTCATTTCATCAAGTTTTAATAGGATGTTAATGGGATAGAAAGTGCTTTAACAATTCATTATATAGAAAAACTAAGGGTTGTTAATTTTATATATGATATTAAAAATTATAATGTCTTTTCTTGATTTAGTATAAATATGAGATTGAATTGTGAGGTTTGTGTTTGAAATTTTATATCGAAATTTAATATAAATTTATAGGATATAAATGAGTATAAATATTACTTTACAAGTCAATTTCATAATATTATCACACCTTAAAATGAATTTAAAATTATTTAAAACTTATTTTATTAAAAAAATTATTGTTTATCAGATCTATCATATTATTCAATATTAAATAACTCGTTAATGTCTAATTTCATATTTTAAATATATATGTCTCATATCTACAATACATTCAATTAAAAAGGGTTTGTCATACATTAATATATTAGTTGAGAGTATGTATTAATTAATATTTGACATTATAGGAGAGTAACAAACTAACAACTATTCAACAATTTACTAAGAAAAAGCAACACAACTTCACCTTGAAACTAAGGAAGAGTCAACAACTAACTCTAATCTTAATATTTTTTAAACTCAGGGATGCATCTAAAGTATTTTAAAATAGTAAATTCATTACTTAATCCTACAAAATTATTTGTACTTCAAATATAGCATTATAAATTATCGATGGCTTATTAATAATTGTATTACCTATATATCTTAATTATCGAACATTAAAGAAATCTTGTTATCCATAGTACTCATTATTTTAGTTTGAGCTAGTTGCACCTAAATAATATATAATATAGAATATACACAACACCCCTTTTACATGATTTGGCCCCTAACACCACTTTTTGAAATGGTAGGAATCACTTTTTTTAGAATTAGCACCATTAAATATCAACACAAAGAGTGCGTTTGTGTGGGTGCCATATTCATTCACAACCATTGGTGCTTACAAACTCAACAAGAGGACTCACTCAAGCTCATCATTTTCCTTCTCATTCACTATTAAATTAATATGATTTTGTGGGATGACAAGGATCTTCATCACCAACACTTTGAGATATATATAGAGAGAGAAACTTTCATTTGGGTGATGAAATTTACAAAGAAAGGGTATTTTTAGAAGATAAAATCTATTTAAAAAAAATGGATATTATGAATTCATATATTTATCTTCAAATCCAAGAAGAAAGAAAATGGATGAGAGGTAGGTCTTTGTGACAGAGAGAATATATAATTAACAAACCAACTCATATATATAAAGACCAGAAAGCCTTTGTTTTTTTGTCCCTTTCACTTCAAGATAAGGTTTTGATTAATATTATACAAGTGAATAAATCCATCTAACATCATTATTTATTTCCTTCGTCAATAATTCAATAGAAAAATATTTTGAAAAAAAAATTAATAATTAATCACATTCCAGAAATTTTCATGCAGGTCATAAATTTGGAGCTGATTTTTTGAGAAAAGACAATAAAATGACGTTGGGTTGGGTGTGCATGAATGATTATTACACGCCACTGGGTGCGTAATGATTCGTAAAATGTGGATGATAATTGAAAAGAATTAATCAAGAATTTGTGTGCAGCAAACAAAATAATTAATTTATGGCAGAAAGAAAAATAATATAATTGGCGAACACGATGGTGCTCAGGTACTGCACCCTCGTCACTTACCAATATTCTTGTTCTTTCACTTGTGAGGTAAATTGGCAGTGTTGTACCAAAGAAAACAAAAATGGGTTAATGCGAAAGAATTTAGAATATGGCAAAAATCTAGCAAGCTTATAAATTTTATTCCCTGATTCTAGATTCTTCTTTTAGGGTTGTTTTTTGTGACATGTATGTATAATAAATATATATAAAAAGAAAATTTAAAAAAGAGTATTGATGAACATAGTTTTCCCTATGATGGTGGCAAATAGGACAAAGGGTATATTCATGTGGAAAAGTGGGCCTTGGAAAGAAGATGGAGACAAGTAGTTCAGAGAAGAGAATTTATTTGCTGCATAGCATCTCCAAAGAAAAGGATTGAAGAACACCAAATTTCAGAATCAACAACACCACTTCATAACATTATCTAAACCTTTTTTTTATTGAATTATTGAACATTTCAAATTTTTATATTTTTTAATTAGGTTACGTTTTCTTGTTCAGTTGTCTTTACAATGTTAGAAAATGTGAGATTTTATAATTAATATAAAATAATATTTTATTTTATATACAACAATGTGACTTTTGTATTTTTATTAAAAACGTTTTGGATGATAACATTGTGGTGCTCTTGTTATATCATCACTTAATGTAACCATTGTTATTATCTAATATATTTTTTATAAGAACAATAAAATTATTTCATTATTTTACATTAATCACAGTAATATTCTTATATAATTAAAACCTCCCACTTATTATTACATGGAACACAAGTAAGCAAGATTATGGAAAAAATGTCACTTATAACCAAAGTTAAAAGAAAAAATTTAAATGACATATACTTAATTAAAAAATATAAAAAATTAGATATTTAATATAAAAGAAAAAAGAAAAGTTAATAAAGACTCGATTATTTTATTCGAGAATTTACATCAATTAAAAATAAAATCAAATTATAAACTATGAATGAATATAAATTTCAAATTTTACGAGATTGATAAGGTTTTTTTATAGGATTTTAATTATTATTAATATTTGAACGTTTTAAGAAAACAGGAGTGCATTCTTTAGGTTAAGCAAACCCAAACGAACTCCGCCATAAATGAAATCTAATGATTAGATTTGAAAATCTATCTTATATAATCTTATATTTACATATAATGAAAAACACTTTACTAAGTTAATTAAGGCTTAAGATATTAATCAATAAATCAAATTTAACCATAGCCATTGTTGTGAGAATGATTGAAGCACCCAATGAATGAAATTGAGGATATAATGAATTAATTGAAAGGATCGTTGATTTTTCTGTAAGTGCTGAAAAAGACTCATTGATAAGAGCTTCTTAGTGCCCTTCTCCCGTTGGTGTGATTCACAATCTCATATTCTCCACTAATATTCCTCCACAAGAATTTTCTTTTCTTGGAAATAAAATGAAGGGGAAGTTAACGAATAAAAAAAAAGATAAAAAAAATAAAAAATAAAAAATTGGATCTCTATCAAGATTTCTTGGAGGGTGAACTAGATTCTATGTTTGTCCAAAAGCAACTAACTAATGATGATAGCTTAGAGTTCAAGTTTTGCTACAATTGGAAATTTTGAAGTTCATTGAATGTATTCCTTTTTGGTATCATGTATTGTATAAAAATAGATATATATGTGTTGTATAAAAAATTATGATGTTGTTAGTAAGTAATTGTTTACATATAATAAAATATATTTGTTAACCAATATTATAATAATTAAGATATTCTATACCCATGTCTCGCCATAACAGTTTGGGGATTAAATATTGAATAACATAAAGAAGCTGAATATTCTCAACAAAGCATTTTTTCATCTAAGGAAATTCATGGCAAAAAAAAATGAGGAGAATTTTTCTCTCAACTCAATAGAAATGGCATTTGTGAATTTAATATTATATAATAACAATATGAGATAAAATAATTAAGTAGCATACTAGTAATAATATAATAACTAAAATATTGTATATTAATAAACAAAGATATTTTCATATGTAATGGAGTTCATCACATCTACTTATTCAATATTATGCGATGAAAGTTTTAAGATCAAATATTGAAGGACATATCAACAATAATAATGAAAATTTTATTTTAAAATCAATAATAATAATAATAATAATAATGTATACAAATGAAGGAATTTATGATATTTTCTAAATTCAATATCATACAATGAGAGTTGAAAAGTGAATAGTAAAAGACATACTGATAATAAAATAATAGAACTATTATAGTATCATATGTGAAAATTTATTTTAATTAAAAAAATGGGAATCTCACCTTCTTTTGAAATTACTCATCATACAATCATGTTGCTAATTGAATACGGGACATAAAAATAAACAAGTAAAAGTATATTAATATTCTATATGTTCCTATATAATATCTCTGTAAGGTTTTTTTACTCATGTCTAGGAAAATATTTAATTATTTTTATTGAACTTTAAATAAGTTATTTATTATATTTTCTCAGTTTTCGTTCTTTATACAAATTTCAATATATAATAACAAGGAAAAATGAAAATAAAGTATAGTTGATATATATATATATGTATATATATATATATATATATAATATTCAATTATATCAATATATTATGTTTTAATTAATTGATGTTTCTAATCAAATAAATTAAAATAATTATTATAATTTTTAAGTATTTAATGACTTGGATTATAATATTATTACATATTTAGATCTTTAAAATAATATTTTAAAATATTAATATTTTAAATTTTTAACTTGAAAAGATAAAACAATTTATTGGTTTGTCCTAATTCACTCTTTATTCACTAATTTGTCAAGTTAAGCGGAAGGAACAAAGTTCAAGGATAGGAGATTTAAAATAAAATTAAATGAATTATCTTTATTTACTAATAAAAAGTTGTTTAATTGTATCATTGTTTTATTTAAAATATATTTTTTAAGCTTTTTGTGATACAAAATTATTTGTTGTGATTATTTTTATTGAATATTTATTTTTTATAGATAATAATATTAATTTGGTTTTCTTTTTTTAAAACATTATTATCATAAATAAGTTTTTTATTATTTTTAATTTTAAAAATGTCATTTTAATTAAAGTCATTAATATTGGAATCGTTAACATTAATTTATAGTGTTTTCTCTTTTTTAAGTAAGTGATTAAATATAAGTTTTTAGTTTTTTTATTTATTTAGTAAGTGCTTAAATTAATTTTCAAATTTCAACATTTGCATAACCTTCATATTTTATTTTGTAATTAATCATCAATAAAACAATTAAAAATTGCTATTTTGAAGATCATTCACCCAGTTGATTAGCATTTGAGGTAAAAACTTAAATAAAATTCTTATAATATGTTTTTATAATTTATTAAGAATCGAATTTAGATTTAATTAGTAAGATAAAATAATCATATTTATATATTTAATTTTTTTTATGTTGTGGATAACATGTCAACAACTATTTTGGAAGAATGTGAATAAAGTAACTTTTACAAAATGAAAAAATAGTTAATGTTGTTGAATTAAAGGGGTAATTAGCTTGTTGCAGCTACGATAGCAGAGTGGTCATAAGACAAATTTTATGCAGATTTAAGGTTGTGTTTTATTTTCTTAATTTAGGGAGCAAATGGACCCATGAAGACGATTCAATTTTTGGCATGCTAAAATTGAATGGAGCAAAACAAAATAAGGGTTTGTATGAAGCAAAGAGTGGTGTCGTTGTGCATAAAAGAAGAGGAATGAGATGGGGAGAGCCAAGATCGTGGTTGGAACTTAAAAGGCAAGTGGCGTAGGAGAGAGACAAACAAAAAGCCATTACATGTTTCTATTTGTTTTTTAAAAGTATTAAAATAATATAAAATATATGTAATTTGTGATGTATTATGTAATTGAAGGCTATATAATTGCTTTTTCATTTTATTTTTAATTTTAAAATATAATTAAAACTAAAAATAAATAATTGTTGGATACAACATTTGTATGAAGTTAAAAATTGACACAAAATAGAACTCTTATTACCCCAAAATAATAAATTAGGGATGTCAACGGTGTGATAAGATACGAGTAGTAGCTTTCCCGTAACTTATCTGTTAGATAAATATTCGTCCCGTATTTGTATCCATATCCGGTATTTGCATAATTTTTTAATATTCATATATATTCACCGGTATTCATGGCTATTAAAATAAATAGTTAACAACATATTTTAATCATAATTTCAAATAAAATACAATATATAACATTCATAAATTTTAAACAAAATTCAAGTAACTCATTTAAATAGGATTGAATGACAAATGACAGTTTACAAATAAATGATTTTTTTTATACTAATTGATAACAAAGTAATTCATTCAAAATCAAAATTTTAATATTTTAATAATATCTTTTTAATTTAAATTAAAATATAATAAATATGGATATTCACATATACAAATATTATAATATAATATCCACCATATTTACACACATGTGAATATAAAAAATATTCAAATATAGATACTCACTTACAATATTATATTTTTTTATCTGTTATGAATTTTAATCGTAGATACGAATTCTTTTATATTTTTATGATTATTAATTTTAGTATAAAAAAAAGATTTTCAGAATAAGAAGAAAAAGTTATGAAGTTAAAGAGATGATGGATAGGGTGTGGGTTTCGAGGAAAATAAAAGGACGAAGTGAAAGGCTGGCAATAGTGCGAAGGCCAAACATGAATGAATGAATATACGTTCATCCACTCGCTCTGGGACCCACCACCACCTTCATTATTTTATTTCTTCTTCTTCTTCAACTGTTCAAAATAAAAAATAAAATATATTTATTTATTTTCATTTTTCTCTCACCCAAGTCTGGTCAAACGGGTCAAACTGTGAAAGACACACATTCACTCTCTCCATTTGGATTTTGTAACCGTTACCTGTCACCGTCACCGTCACCTTCATCCCCACCACCTCCATCCCTCACCAAAACCCTTTTTTCCTTTTTCCTTTTTCTTTTTTCTTTTTTTCTTTTCCGAACAAATCAATTATCCTGCCATTTCAGAACAACCAAACCTTCTCCATTACTTTCATCCGTTCCCATCATTAATAAAACAAAAATCATTAACAATTTTCACATCACTATGTTTTCAAATAACATTCAGCATTTAATTGAGTGATTAAACTAAATTATTATTATATTCTTAATCACCACATCATTACATATTTCACCAAATTTATTATATTTTAAAACTCCAAGAATTCAGTTAACAAATTATTGTCTTCTTCTTCTTGTTTTTAGCCTCGTGTTGTTAAGAGTTAATTTTAACATTTTATTATTCAAAGCACTTTTTAAATTTACTGCAACAAAGACCGTATCATTTTAAAAACTCTTTCCTGTCACGTGTACAATCTATGCTAAATCTATCCAAAAAATATCATTTTCCATCCAAAATGGTTTATTTGTTTATTATAAAATTAAATTTTACAAAATGCAATCAACAACATTAATTCATATGACATCAATGTTCTTTATTATTTTTATTATTTTTTATTTTTTCTATTTTTTCTCAAGTGCTCGAGATGTAAGTGATAAAACTACCATAAATGAGATTGAACTAACTCACAATGAAAAAGGACAACAAAATTATTTTGCAAAGAATAAATAAAAAATTTCTATGCCTATAAAATCATAAGAGTTGTTTGACTTGTAGCCAGTTACAATAAATATTTCCTTAACAATATTTAATTCGTGTTAAAATAATTCAGTATCATACAAATTAAAGAAAAATGTTCATACAATTTATTTAAACTTCTATGATTAAATTTTAATTCATGTAGAAAAATTAAAATAATATAATAATATAATAATATAAAAGTTTAAAATATTAAGTAAAACCCATCTCAAAGAGAAGTATTTGTTCTCTTTCATTCACCTTGTCGAAGTTTAAATTGAATGAGAGTATAGTAATGAAAATCTTCTACTTAACATGAAAAATGGGTGATTTTTCTTTTATATTTTTAGCTCTTTTTAGTTACTTTATTGTAATCTAATTTAATAGTATAAACTACTAAATATAACATTATTCATAAATATCATTGAGATATATAACTCTATTTAGTAGTTTCACTATCGTTCATAAGAGGAATTGAATATATTCACCTATATCCTCATCTGCTCATACAATTAAATAATTATTGCAAAAGAAAAACAAAAGAGAACCAACAAAGAAAGTTATACATAGGAGAATAAGTCACATAACTTTAGCATCAATATAAATACACTAAATTCAATTATCTAGGTACATGTCTTTGATATAGGATCCACTAGAGGTGTGCACTTGTGATGGTTTCTAGACCCCACGAAGTTCAAAGTCACAGTGGGTTATCACCCCATCACATATGAATAATCCCCTTCAGGTCTGAGACCAAAAAATAAGTCTAAAGGTTAGGATCTATTGCTACTCTTACCACATAACTCACTAAATTTTAATATGAATGATTATTAGAGTTCATGATACATCATTCCAAACATCTCATATATCAAGGCATATACTAATAATACCATCACTAAGAATTTTCCCTAAAATCTTTCAAACTTCAACATACATGTTCACCACAACATATTCTATGGGCGTTGAGCGCCACATGGCCAACGCTCAACGCTAAAACGGCTCTTGTGCCTTTTTGTAATATCTCGTTTTCATAGTTTTTATACTATTAAACAAAACATTTAAATTTCAACTTCTCTACAACCAACAACCTCCCAACCTCTCTTCTCTGCTGCTACCACTTCTTACTAATTCAACCTTTATATACTCAGATTCAGGAAGGACCAACCCACAGGAACCTCAACGGCTCCCTCCCTCAGTTTCCAGTCTCCTAGGTAGGTCTCCTATTAAAAATTGGGTTCAATTTCAGCTAGAATTCGCTAGTTAATCTCTGAATTTCGAGTCTGATTGTGTAATTCTTCCTTCTCCATGTTGTGGTGATGGATTCTCCTAGGTTAAACTGAAAACTCTGTTGTCTTACAAATTGCTTGATTTCACCAAGTGAATTCTTGACAAAAAGGTAAGGGAAGCTGACTTTAATCTAAATTTCGCATGAATTGTGTTCGAGAGTGATTGAATTGCTTGATTGTGTGTTCAATTCATGTTTGAAACTGTTTGTGTGTGAAATTGGGTGTTGGATGATCATGAGCGAGCCTGCATGTGAAGAACAGATGACATTTCCTAGTAGTTTCGCCCAGGCGAGAGCTGCTCGCCTGAGCGAGATAACTTCTCGTCTAGGCGAACCAATTTAGCCTGAGCAAGAGTTCGCCCAGAATTTTATTTTTGCCACTGTAAGAGGTCTCGCCCAGGCGAGAGTAGCCCGCCTAAGCGAGACAACCTCTCTAGCCTAAGCGAGATTCCTTGCAGAAATTGGCTCCTTAGCTGTTTTTGACTAATTGATGTTGTACTACTTGCATTAATCTGATAATGGCTAGTCCTATATGTAATTCTTATGCATGATGGTCAGTGTGATGGAATTGAGTGTGAAATTGGTATGAATGAAAACATGTTGGAGATAGGATTTCAAGGGAAATTCTAAGGAATATGGTTTTAGTAAATGTAAGGGCATGAGGACTTATATTGGTGGCATCCTGACGCTCCTAGTAACCATCAAGACTCAAGTAGAGTATGATGGATTACGTCGGAGGGAGTAGCAGGAGGTCCTGGTCTATGAATCCGATCTTACATAGAGGTGATGGGATTTACCTTGAGAGTGGTTGGGTGAATACCCCTTGTGCCTAAAACTCTACAGAGTTTGGGAACCATTTCAAGTGCAAGTCACCTTGAGCTCCAATGCCACTTACATAATTCGGATATCGAGTCTAGAATTGTATATGGTATTATAGTTGGGATTAATTGGATGATTTTGATATTTGTGTGATAAATTATGTTTTCTGCTTAAGTGTAACAATTGCATTCAGTTTGAAAAAGTTGGCGCTCAGCGGCACCATTATAGGGCTCAACACTACATTAGAAAAGCATAAATTTTGTGTTATGATTAAGGGACTTTTGATTTGCCCAAATGATCATTTTGGTACTCCTCTTTTAGTACTTTGAATAAAAACAATTTTACATAAGATAAATCTTGTACCAAATCGTTCAATTGCTCAATTGCTCAGATTTCAAATTGTCTCATTCACACACCAAATCAATCACAAATACTCAATATGCAATTATCATCAAACTCATACTAGATCACAACAATCGTTCAACCGAACTAAACTCATCAAAACAATCCACATTTCATCCTCAAACCCAAGAGAGCATCAACATGCAAAGTTTCAAATTTATAAATGTTGGGAAAAATTCCCGATAATCACTTTATTAATAGATAAATAAAATAAATACAAGAAAACACGTAGACAACTCTTTCATGCTCTTTGACCCTGAGTACCCACACTCTCCAAAGCAATAATTTAACTAAAACCTCACAACGCTATTATTACAAAAATATAAGAAATAAGAAGAATCAATACAAGCTTGAAGTGTCATTGACTTGGGACAAAGAACATCATGGACTTAGAGTACATTATACAATCACCAATACCCACCCCCTTGGTTGTCTTAGGTGATGTGGGACTTTTCAAGACATGTTATTTTCATCAGCCCAACATTCTCCATCCTAATTAAAATAAACACATCTTCATTGTCTATACCAGCAATTATACTCCACTATAAGGGGTATCACTTGGAATCAAGTCGTCCCAAGAATTTCACTTGGAATCAAGTCGTCCCAAGAATTTCACTTGGAATCAAACTATGCCAAGATTTTTCACTTGGAATTAAACCATCATAAAAGTTTCCACTTTGAATCAAACTGTCCCAAGAATTTCCACTCGGAATTAAATCGTTCGAAAAATCTTCACGTGGAATTAAACCATTCGAAGAATTTTCACTTGGAATCAAACCATCCAAAAAATTTTCACTTAGAATCAAACTATCCCAAAAATTTCCACTTGGAATTAAACCATCCAAAGAATTTCCACTTGGAATATCAATTGTTAGGAACAAATACTTACCACTAGGCAAAAAACTGTAGCCATTAGTCAGGGTGCAACTTTTTTTACTTAAGAGTGTAATAGCCCAAGCACCACGATTCGATTATGACTCGGCCCACTTGGCCTCCGCCACAGGACAATTGATGTCATCTGCAACAATCTCCTCCTTGGCAATTGTTCTACCAGGAATCCCACACTTAGATTATGACTTGGCCACTTGGTCTCCGCCATGGGACAATTGCCTACCAGGAATCGAACTCATGACCTTGGCTCTCTGATACCACTGTTGAAAAAAACCCCCGATAATCACTTTATTAATAGAGAAATAAAATAAACACAAGGAAACACATAGACAACTCTCTCATGCCCTTTGATCCCGAGTACCCACACTCCCTAAAGCAATAATTTAATCAAATCCTCACAATGCTATAAGAAATAAGAAGAGTCAAATACAAGCTTGAAGTGTCCTTAACTTGGGGCAAGGAACATTATGGACTTAAAGCCCATTATATAGTCATTAACACTCACCCTCTTGGTTGTCCTAGGCAATGTGAGACTTTTCAAGACATGTTATTTTCATCAATCCAACAATAAAAACTCACACAACATAAATCAATAATAGTTTCATTAACTTGTTGAAAAGCTCAAATGGCTTTAACAACACTAAAACATTTCCCAAGTCATATGGTACTCTATCTACACGTAGAAATACCACAAAGACGATTAGATCATACCGATATGACAATTGATCAACATAAAACGAGAAATAGAAGACGGGAGGAACACACACGACCTCAAAGAGAGACACATGTAAAGATGGAGAAACTTACACTAAAGAAAGAGTTGAAAATCAACTTACTAAAATGGAGAAATTGATAAGATAAACTTAAAGATCTCAATGCGAGGATCATACAGGTAGGTTGTCTTAAATATTCAAATAGATTATCACATTGAGGGAGAGAACTCCAAAAAGAGATTTTAGAAAGATAAAGTATTTTTTAAGTAATGAAATCACTTTGTGAATTTTCTATTTATAATTAAACGTTTTATTAATTAGATAACATAATCTTATTATTTTAAAATAATATCATTCTTAACATACTATCTTTTATACGTTCTCACATTTTTTTTTTCAGTTTGAGCCTGTAGGTTTCAACTGTAAAAATAAAAAATAAAAGTATGATGATCTTACTTCAGTTTATATTGAGAAACATTTAGAAAACCTAAACAAAATAATAAATAGTATTGTAAAAAGAATTGATTTGATTTAATTTAAGCTTGATTCAAATAATAATAACCACTATAAATATATTGTATATTATAATAGTTTAATATACGGTTGCATTTTTAATTAAGACCGTGGTGAAAAAAAAGAGAGTATGAACAAACATTTAAAATTTGTGACAATTTTAAAAAAAATACAACTCTAATTAATTTGCAAATAAAGTTTAAATAATATTTTTAATGATAGAAGCAATTGGTAACATTGATAATTATTAATTTGGTATGTTGGTTTGTCACTTTCGCAATACACAAATAAGTAATAACTTCAAACATAAGTAATCTATAATTTACGAATAGTTTCTATACGAAAATACACAAAATAATATAATTACCAAAAGCAGGGATCAGAAGGAATACTTATTTATGTCTTTTAGATACGTCTTTAAATAAAAAAATCTTAACGCAAGTTATCAACTTTGCTTACAATCTTTAAATTTTGTAGAATCAATAGAATTTATTAAAAAAAAATAGCGGAAAGACATTAATAATAGGAGATGTCTGCATGCAGAGATGAATAAATATATATATATATATATAATAATAATAATAATAAATAAATAAATAAATAAATAAATAAATTTGAGGTTAATATATAAGTGATGTCAAATATTTAGAAAGATATAAAAAATACAAAATATAAAATAGAGAAAGTGTCAACGATGTGTTTTTATCATAGTGTTGTGGTTTTTAATAATATTATTAGTGTTACTTAAAAATCCATTTAGCTGAATTTAATTTATAATATTTAAGTTTGAAAGAATATGCGGGTTATAATTCATTATAATATTTTAGGTTAAAAATGTTTTTTATCCATTAATTTTAAGTGAAAATTAAAATTAGTTCATTTTTCAAACTTCAATTCAATTTATCTCTTTAACTTTAGAAATACATAGATTTAGTGATTTTAACTAAATTTTGTTGAGTTTATTTAACGTTTCAAACACATTTCAAGATAACATTTGACTTGTTTACATAATTTGATTCATTTTCGCTTTAACGTTAATTAAGAAACTATCATGAAACATATCGAAAACGTCAAATGAACTTAACAAAATTTGGTCAGAATGACAAAATTTACGTAGTTTCAAAGTTGAAGGACTAAATTAGACCAAAATTTTTAAAATTGACTAATTCTAATTTTTACTATAAGTTAAGGAACCAAAAACATATTTAATCTTAATATTTTTGTCTTTTAACTTTTAATGAAAAATATATTACATAATTTAAAAATATATTATTATCGAAAGTTAAGAGATAAAAACATATTTTACTAATATTTTAACTTTCAAGTTAAGGAAAACTTGATTGATTTTTCTATATAAATATATAATTTTAAAATGTAATATATTTTATATATTTGAAAATAATTTTTTATATAAAAAATTTACATCACTACAATATTTGTTGAAGATATGTTATGCTTCCTTGCACTCCATATCAATTTTTGATGAAAAAAGGGTAAAACAATTATGTGCAGGAAAATTTGTTCAGGTGTTTTAAAAAGTAGTATAGAATGTTAAACTATTATATTGTGTTTTATGTGAATACGTTGTATCTACAAGTAGAAGAAAATAAATAATAGTAAATAACAAAAAAATTGATTAAAATAAAATAAATATAATAAAATTAAGAAACACCATCAGATTAATAAAAATTGTATAAAGTATTATTAAGAGTAGGACAATTTATTTATTTTTTAAATTATACCAAATATTTTAAGCATCAACCCAATCGTAATTTTACAAATTCCACAACTAAATAATTTTCAATTTATACCGAAACACCAATTCAACTCGTATTAAAAGTAAATAATTGACCCCTTTACTATAAATTTGCCTTAAATTCATTAAAAGAATAAATGATCAGCACTCCATGAGTTAAAACACCTACAAACTTTTAAATAAACTTACTTTATTTCAAAAAAATAAAATAAATATGCATGCTCTTTATCCTACTATCATGTAAGTACATAGTAGAATTTGACCATAAAAAATAGAACATGTGTTATAATTGAAAAGCGAAAAAAAAAAGTTAGAAAAAGGAAAAATAACACCATACAAAATAGATATCTTTTGTGAGAAAACAAAAGAAAGAGAAAATAAAGAAATTAAAAAAAGAAATAAACGAGCTTAAACTTCAAGATAAATATATTTTATCAGTAATAATTTTAATTATTACCAACTAAAATACATTCATCAATAAATCTAAATTTACAGATAAATTTTATCAAAAAAATTAGAATTTAAATTATTGACCAACGTAACGATATAAGCACAAGAACAAAAAGAGAAGAATGAGAATAGAAAAAATAAGTAAAAAAATAAAAGGAAAAGAGAAAAAAAAATCCAATTATAATTATTGTTGATAAATTTTACATACAGTTATAATTTCGGATATTTACCGACAATTATTTATTAACGAATTTATTAATAAATTTATCTTTATTGATGATTACTAACCAATTTTAGAATATATTAATAAACTTTATCAATAAATATTTTATTAACAAATTTATAATTATTGAACTTAAATTGTTAAATTTCATTATTACATACAGACGAATGGTAATTTCTTTTAGGTATAAAAGGAAAAAATATAAAAGAGACAGAGAAGAAAACGATTTTATTTCTACACTTATTTTATTTACATGACATTATTAATTGACATAATTTATTTTAAAAAGGGAACAAATCTATAATTATCAAATTGAAAAACAACACTTTTATCCGTTAACATTCCACATGTCCTCTCCATAATTATTTTTTTTAAGTGGACATCATTAATATATTTTTATCCTTAAAAAGAAAAAGAAATCTATATTAATTAAAATTGAAACTCACCCTTCCATCCATCTCTCAAACTATTGCAAGATTTTCTCTAAAGATTTATTTTACTAATTCCACTATTTAATACACAATCATTAGTTAACATATTTTTGTTTTAAGAAAAGAAAAGAAAACCTAAAAATATATTTGGTTGATATAAATATTAAAAAAACCTCTTTCAATAAATGGTAACAAATCTATTTGATTGTTCGTTAATTTGATATGAATTTATATTTAAAAAAACATTTTAAATAATTTTATTTGAAATTTAAACACACTAACACACACCAGTATTTCCCGACCACTTCGTTCCTATACATCATTACTTAACATATTTTAATTTTAAAAAATAAAAAATGTAATTCATTATCTTATTAGATTTTAATTTCAAAATGAAACGTAATCAATCATCAATTATACCATTACATTTTGTGAACATCTAGCTGGATATCCAAGAAAAAGTTAGAAATTACAAAATTTTATATTTATAGTTATAAAAATTGAGGTTTGTCTTTTTATTTTCCAAAATGCCACATTTTATCTCTAGATTTGTTTGTTTATGCTATAAGTTTACAGAATTTTAAGCAGTACATATTTTAGTTATAATTGGATTTGAAAAGAGAAATTTAAAATCACAAAATGAAAACTTATTTTTATGCTAAAATCGAATCACATGAAATATTTCAGATTTATTCTTGATAAAAATGGGTCAAACCGATCTCAAATAAGAGAATATGAGAAAGTGAATCAGAAGAGAAGATATAGATTTAGTACAGGCTAAAATATTGCGAAAATAAAAGGTAAGCATCGAGAACTTTGAAATTAAAATTTGAGGGTTAAATATATTTTTTTCCAATAAATCTTAAAATTAGTTTATTTTAAAATTAAGAACCAACTTAGTTATTCATTTTTTAAAATATGTAAATCATTTTAATAAAGTTTTATTAGATTCATTTGATGTTTCGTACATATTTTAGAATTGTATTTGAATTATTTATATGGATTGACACAATTTTTTTAATATTAAGTTAAATACTATTATGAAACGTGCTTGAAATGTCAAATAAACTTAACAAAATTTGATTAAAATGACTAAATTCACGTATTTTAAAAAATAAAGATTAAGTTGATCAAAAATTTTAAAATTGATTAATTCTAAAATTTACTAAAAGTTAAGAAATTAAAAACATATTTAAGTCTAAATTTATTTTATTTATGATTTTCCAATTGAATAAAAATTACAATATTTAAGACAATTGGTTGTAGAAAAAGTTAGGATAATTGGTTTGAGAAAAAAAACGCATATTTTACCAAATTTGAATTTGTAAAAAAAAAGTAAATTTAGCTAAAGATAATTAAAAAAATAAAAAATAAAGAAAGAAAGTGCTTGGAGGAGAAGTATGAAGAAGAACTTAGAGAAGAAGAACTTAGAGAAGAAGGAGAAAAAAGAGAAAAAAATAGGAGAGTGTAGGGACGGAGTGGTCATTTTCAAAGACCTACCCCATCTTTATAACATGTCCAATTCCAACTTCTCATGTGTTTTCCTCTTTCCCTTCAAACCAAGGCACCTTAGTCACTCATTTTTCTCTCTCTATTCTGCTTAGTCAGAGAAACCCACTCTTTCTCTCTACTCTCCACCTTCTCACCCTTCCATTGCTCAAACCATTTCTGCTGCATATTTTTATCTCTTTTGCGAAGGTAAAGAACCGCTCTGCACCTCCTTTCTTCTCTTTTTCAAGGGTTTTTTTCTTCTATTCGGTCTTTCTTTGCCTAGATCTACTGTCTCTGCCTTCTGTGGTGCTTCTTGATGTAAGCAAGATTGACTCTGATCTGTGTTTTCTTTTGATTTTTGCGGTTTTTTCTTTTTCCTTTCTTTTCTTGGTTTTGTTTGTTAGGTTTTCCGCGAGTTTCAGATCGTATCTTTTTGTATCTTTTATACGGATTTTGTTTTGGTTTGGGATTTAGGTTTGGCGGATTTGGCAACATTTTTGTGTCGGCTTTGCATTTTGTTGCAATGTCTGTGTGGTTCTTATCGAAGTTTTAGAAGTTTGTGCTATTTATGGATTATTCGTTAGTTTTTAGTTGGTTGATTTTTTAGCTTTACCAGAGAAGAGAACGACAATAAGTTGTGTCTGTGGGTCTGTGTTTGACTGTGTTGGGGTGAATATAATCACTGTGTGCTTTATATGTTTGCTTTTTATTCTTTTTGTACTGTTTGAAGTTTTTTTTTACTCGTTCACTATTTTCTTAGGGTTTCTGACCTCCGATGATGATTTATGTAGTCTGTGTGTTTTGTTCCTGCTATTTTAGTTGAATGTGTTTTCGTCTTGAGTTGAGCCAGTGGAGTGTTTTGTCATTTAAATTGGTAAGTCGTTTTGCTATCGAGGTTGAAGACTTTCCCTTTAACCGTGTTTGTTGCTCATGTCTCACAATCGTGGTTGAAGTTGAAATTGCGGAACGAAGTTTTAATTGACGTGTCTATCGCTTTCCCTTTATCCTTGAGTTGTCATGGTAATTTGGGAGTTCTGTATGTTGTTTAGTAAGTGTGTAATGAGTGTTTAACAATGTCTTGATTGGATATTTTGTTTGTTTGTTTGACTTTGTTGTTTCATCTGCTCAAGTACTTGTCCTCAAACTGGTTGCATTTTGTGATTTTTTGCTGCCATTTGGTTATTTTGCTTCTTGGTCTATCGGCATTGTCAAATGCTGTTAATCCCGAACTTGTGTCCATGTGTGTAGTTTCCGTTATGGGTAGAAAGAAAAGAACTGAAGGACCTAGTGGGGGTGAAAGCTCTGAGGCTCAACGCCCTGCTGAAAGAAGTGCACCGCCCCAACAACAGGCTGCTGCCCCTGGTGGGACTGGACCCCAAGGAGGAGGTAGAGCCTGGGGTCCCCAAGGAGGGCGAGGAGGTTATGGTGGAGGCCGTGGCCGTGGGATGCCTCAGCAACAATACGGCATACCCCAACAGCAATATGGCGCCCCTGCTGATTATCAAGGTAGGGGACGAGGTGGGTCTTCTCAGCAAGGAGGCCGTGGGGGATATGGTGGTGTCCGAGGCGGTGGTGGTGGTGGTGGTGTCGGCGGTGGCCGAGGCATAGGTCCTTCATATGGTGGTCCTTCTAGGCCACCAGTACCCGAGCTGCACCAAGCAACCTCAGTTCAATCATATCAAACTGGGGTGAGTCCTCAGCCTACAACATCTGAGGCTAGTTCTTCCTTGCCGCCTGAACCGGTGGATTTGGAGCAATCGGTGGGGCAGATGGTGATTTCTGAAGCTACTCCTACCCCTCCTCCCCAAAGTAAATCATCGATGAGGTTTCCCCTTCGACCTGGGAAGGGTAGCTATGGCATAAAATGCATTGTTAAGGCTAATCATTTCTTTGCCGAGTTACCTAACAAAGATCTTCATCAATATGACGTAAGTTCCCTTTTTAGCAACAATAGGTGGAAAATTCTTATTCTGTTGTCTTAACACATTAATTGTTTTATGTCTTGTTGCATAGGTAACCATTACTCCAGAAGTAACGTCCAGAGGTGTGAACCGTGCTGTTATGGAGCAATTGGTCAGGCTTTATCGGGAATCTCACTTAGGCAAGAGGCTTCCTGCATATGATGGACGCAAAAGCCTCTATACTGCTGGGCCCTTGCCATTTATTTCAAAGGAGTTTAGAATTACTCTTGTCGATGACGATGAAGGAGCAGCAGGAGGACAGAGGTTTACTTGTGTTTATTGCTTCTGGTTGTTTCATAGTTTTTGATTTTATCATGCTTTATGTATTTTCTTTTATGTATATTTTATACAGGAGGGACCGAGAGTTCAAGGTGGTGATTAAGTTGGCTGCACGGGCAGACCTTCACCATTTAGGGCTGTTTTTACAGGGAAGGCAGACTGATGCGCCACAAGAGGCTTTGCAGGTCCTAGACATTGTACTGCGTGAACTCCCTACTACAAGGTTCCTGATACAATTCTTTTTATTGCTGTTTATTACAATTTTCTTCAGCGTGTTGCAACTTATTTGCTAACTGAATTTTTGATGTTGTAGGTATTGTCCTGTAGGAAGATCATTTTATTCACCAGATCTGGGAAGAAGGCAACCATTAGGTGAAGGATTGGAGAGCTGGCGTGGTTTCTACCAGAGTATTCGTCCAACTCAGATGGGGTTGTCACTGAATATTGGTAAGTAACACCAAAGTTTGGATCCTTCTTTCTTTAATTCTTTATTCATTTTAATTAAACCTGTTTTTTCAAATGCAGATATGTCCTCCACTGCTTTTATAGAGCCACTGCCAGTTATCGACTTTGTTACCCAATTGCTGAATAGAGATGTTTCTGCTCGACCCCTGTCTGATGCTGATCGAGTGAAGGTTAGATCTTGTGGTGTCCTTGTTTATATTGTCATCTATAATTCAGATTATCTTTTGGTTTGATTATATTACCTACTATTTGTTGTGTTCATACTTAAATAAAGAGAGAATTCCCTCCAATGAAAACAAATACGCCCCCTTTGCTTATGTATGACAGATCAAGAAAGCTCTCCGAGGGATCAAAGTTGAAGTAACACACAGAGGGAATATGAGAAGAAAATACCGAATTTCTGGCCTGACTTCTCAGGCAACAAGAGAGTTGACGTGAGTATGTTGGACAATTTTTATTTTATGGAATATAATTTCTTATATTGATTAGATTTTGGTTCTGTTTTAGATTCCCTGTAGATGAAAGGGGGACTATGAAATCTGTTGTGGAGTACTTCTATGAGACATATGGGTTTGTCATTCAGCATACTCAGTGGCCTTGTCTGCAAGTTGGGAATACACAGAGGCCAAACTATTTGCCAATGGAGGTAAGCTCACTTGTTTTGTTAGTTTTTAGCTATTTTTGGTGGACTAGCCTGCTTTAGCTAATTGCTTCTCTGGAATTATAGGTATGCAAGATTGTGGAAGGTCAGAGATATTCTAAGAGGTTAAATGAGAGACAGATCACTGCTCTTCTGAAGGTTACATGTCAGCGTCCTGTTGAGAGGGAGCGTGATATCATGCAGGTAATTGATGTTTTGGGTTTATTTTGTTTATTTTTTCTAAAATTAGAGTGGGGTGTTATGTTTGTATTCTTACCATGTGGCAATTTTTGTTTAGCCTGTAAAGTTTATGATTCCTTCCTTGTAAGTTATTGTTTTTCTGGTGTAATCTCTGTCTGCATTATACAGACTGTATATCATAATGCGTACCATGAAGATCCTTATGCCCAAGAGTTTGGAATCAAAATTAGTGAGAAGCTTGCTCAAGTTGAAGCACGCATCCTACCTGCACCCTGGGTACTTCTTTTTAATATCAAGATCTACTAATTAACTTTTAGAAACTTAGGTATTGTTTTTCTAATCAATAACCAATGATTTAATGTTTCCTTCAGCTCAAATATCATGATACAGGAAGAGAGAAGGATTGTCTTCCTCAAGTTGGGCAATGGAATATGATGAACAAGGTACTTGTTTGGCACCTTTTGTTATGTGGTTGTGTACAATATACAGTGATAATATAAAATGTTATTTTTCTTCTTGAACGGTTTGAAGGTGCGAGCTGTATTGGGTTAGTTAGTTTTAAAGTTTTCGTTGGAGTTTCTAAGTTTGTGTAAAATTCTATTCGAATGTAACATGTGGAAATACATTCACGGTGACGAGGTGTTTGTCTTTGGAAAGACTTTGAGGAATAGAAAATGTCTGGCTTATTTTTTGCAATGTGATTATTTGTTGACTTTGATGGATAATAAATATCTATTTCTTTCAGAAAATGGTGAATGGGGGTACTGTTAATCATTGGTTCTGCATCAATTTTTCAAGGAGTGTTCAAGATAGCGTTGCCCGTGGCTTCTGCTATGAACTTGCTCAGATGTGCTATATATCTGGCATGGTTTGTATATATTGTATTCCCTTTAATCAAATTGTTTCACATGCAGTGTTGTGGATTATTTGACTCATTTGTTTCATGTGATAGGCATTTAACCCGGAGCCAGTCGTCCCACCAGTCAGTGCTCGCCCTGATCAGGTGGAGAAAGTTCTAAAAACCCGTTATCAAGATGCAAAGAATAAGCTTCAGGGAAGGGAGCTTGATTTGCTCATTGTTATTTTACCTGACAATAATGGATCTCTTTATGGTTGGTGCATTGGCCATGATCTTTGTAACTTATTGTTCTGTTATTACCAATCAGGCTTGTGAAAATATCTTAATTATGTATTATTTTGTGTAGGTGACCTCAAACGTATATGTGAGACAGATCTTGGACTAGTTTCACAATGTTGTTTGACTAAGCATGTCTTTAAAATGAGCAAACAGTACCTCGCAAATGTGGCACTGAAAATTAATGTCAAAGTGGGAGGGAGAAACACTGTACTTGTTGATGCACTTTCACGCCGCATCCCCTTGGTTGGTGACAGACCTACTATTATTTTTGGAGCTGATGTGACTCATCCACATCCTGGAGAGGATTCAAGCCCATCAATTGCAGCTGTAAGGATTTTGGATCAAGCAACCCAAGTTATAAGCTATTTTTCTTTGGCTATTTAAATAATGATGGTGTGTTAAAACTGTAGGTTGTGGCTTCCCAAGATTATCCTGAAATTACAAAGTATGCTGGTTTAGTTTGTGCCCAAGCTCATAGACAGGAACTCATTCAGGATCTTTTCAAACAATGGCAAGATCCAGTCAGAGGAACAGTGACTGGTGGAATGATCAAGTACTCTCCTTCCCTTCTCTCATATGTGAGCTGATTAATGCACATTGGGGGTTGCTAGCTTTTTTGTTAGTTTATAAATATTAATCATGATTTTCTAGATTTTCATTTTCGCTTGTGTTTTGGCAGGGAACTTCTTATATCTTTTAGGAGGGCTACGGGACAGAAGCCACAACGCATTATATTTTACAGGTAGTCTTGTGTTCTCAAATCGTTTGCTTGTGACCAACACATCAGTATTTCATTAAGCATAATGATGATTCTCAAATATTATTTGTCAGGGATGGTGTTAGTGAAGGTCAATTTTACCAAGTTCTACTGTTTGAACTTGATGCTATTCGAAAGGTTAGAATGATTTTGTTTTGTTCAACATCAATGTGAGAATATAATGTTTTTAATGCTAATTTATTTATCTTTGTTCCAATCCCAGGCATGTGCATCCCTTGAACCCAACTATCAACCTCCAGTGACATTTGTTGTGGTTCAAAAGCGTCATCACACAAGGCTCTTTGCTAGCAACCATCATGACAAGAGTTCTGTTGACAGGAGTGGCAACATATTGCCCGGTGTGTTTCTTAGTTCACTATTTGATGGCATACTTTTTAAAGGAACTTGTTTAGCTATATTGCTGAATACTTATATTGCCTCAAAAAACATTGCAGGCACAGTTGTCGATTCCAAAATCTGCCATCCAACAGAGTTTGATTTTTATCTTTGTAGCCATGCTGGAATACAGGTGTGATCTGCTACAGTGTGTGCTCAAAACTTATATTTTTATGTTAAACTCCATCCTCATTGATGTAAACCATGTGTTACACAGGGTACAAGCCGACCTGCTCACTATCACGTGTTGTGGGATGAAAACAATTTCACTGCAGATGCTTTGCAAACTCTTACTAACAACCTTTGCTACACGTAAGTTAATTTGTGTTGCTTTTCAGCTTCCACTGTTCCAATTTTTAGACAGATATTGAATTTGATATTTTTGTTTTGTTAGATATGCGAGGTGCACACGATCTGTTTCAATTGGTGAGTTTCCCCCTCTTATTTATATCTTGTTCAATTGACTCTTAATGTGGTTAACTGATTGTGTTTTGTTTTGGTCATTGCAGTGCCTCCTGCATATTATGCCCACTTGGCTGCTTTCCGAGCAAGATTTTACATGGAACCGGAGACGTCGGATAGTGGGTCCATGACGAGTGGTGCAGTTGCTGGCCGTGGAATGGGTGGCGGTATTGGTCGAAGCACCCGAGCACCTGGAGCTAATGCTGCTGTGAGACCACTACCTGCTCTGAAGGAGAATGTGAAGAGGGTTATGTTTTATTGTTAAGATATTTTGTTAACAAAAACCTTGTTTTGTGTAGTGCTTTGAAAAGTTATCCTATGTGTGTGCTGTCATTTCGTAGAGACCCAGTATAGTGTGGTGTGGTGAATAAATTGTGTTTGGATTGCGTGATTTTGTCAAACTCCTTTGTAGTAGTCAACCTAATTTGATACCAACTATTTTGTGTTCAAAGTCTTTGTTATTGCTGTTGCCAAGTTTCATTTCTTTTGTTTGCGTTTTTAATATTTAGTATTATATTTATTATATAGGATTTATGTGGTGCTGTAATTGTTGATAATTTTATATATTTTTTTAAAATACTGAAATTATAATCAATGTTAAATATTTTGAACATGACAGATGAAAAGAAATAAGTAGATATTATAAAATTAAGTTAAAATATATTTCTTGTTTTGTTTGCTGGAGTTCCTTTATGATATTAAATGCAATAATTAAATGTTTAGCAAAAATTATAATGAAAAAGTCATGCGGAATTCAGATTTTAGCAAAACAAACTTGATTATTGTAAATTGTTCCTGGACAATAGGAAATTATTATAGGTCTCAAACTTTATTTTATCACTATTTTTGAACTTCTTGGATTGATATTCTTCTATCCTATTGGTCATATCTTCGTGGCTTGACACTTGATGGAGTATTGAAGTTTATGTGCAGGAAGAACTCAAATGATTAAATCATCAAAATCTCTTCAAATATGATATTGCACTAATGAAATGTGCACCTTAAATCATTGGGGTTCACTCTTATGTATAGAAGTTTAATCTTATTTTTCTTGATTGTCTTTGGTTTTCTAGTCTTTTATGGGACTTATGTGGGTTTGGTTGGGTCCATGATTCAGGTCCATCACTTTTTCGTAATAATTTAACTGATTTATTTTAAGTTACAATATCTGACATTATTTTAGAGTCATATTTACAAGTTAATAATCTTTAGAGTTGGCGACCTTCCTAAGATGAGAGATTATCTGAGTATTTATGATATAATGACTAATTCGGCCATTATAATACATATCGGCTAATCTGACTATTATGATAAAACTTAATAAAAGAAAAAAAAGTGAATATCAAGTGAAGTAATTAATTAAAACAATTTAGTAAAGTAAATTAAAATCGTTATAATATTGATATTATTTTCGTTTCTCCATTTATTTATTAGCATGACACATTAATAAAAATTAAAATATCTTACTACTATACCTATATTGGATATTTAATTTAATACAGTAAATAATTTATTTTTTTAGTAAATACATTATGTCACTCTTCAGCTTTCATGGATTTCTATAAATTTTAATTTGGTGAATATGAAAAAACTTTTCTTCTTAAAAAGATAGATGGACAACTCGTTTTTCTTAAACACCTATTTCCCAAACTTTTTTTTTAATGATAGAACATTAAATTAATAAAAATAGCTATAGGAAAATGTAAACTTATCATAAAACCCTTCTCCTAAGCGATACTCTAAATGTTAGAAGAGAATAAGAAAAATTGGAAAGTAGTAGAAGTAGGTGTTAGGAATGTTATAAGCATCTTGATGAAATTGTGCATGCCTTGTAAGAAAATGAAACTCACTATCCTAAACAAGTTTGGCATGCATGCTTTAACGCAGTACATAAAGTTTGTTTAAATATACTATCTTTTAATTATACCACTTTCTTCACCTACTTAATCTTCAAATAAGTATAACTTGTAACAAAATAAAAAATGCTCGTGATTTATTCTCTATCACTATAAAGTTCATGGGTTTAAATCTAGTTTGCACGATTAGGAAGCAATATTAGTCAGAAAAGTGATGAAGAACAACGTGTGCACTTGACATGGAATAAAGAAAAGAACAAGAGTGTTACCTCACAGAACAAGTTCATGTTCTTAAACATTCTTTGCCTCCACTTTTAAATATGACTCAACGGAGCAATCTATATTTTGCTTTGTCCCTCATGCTCAATATTTCTCATATTCTTTCCTTGCTTCTACTCTTTCTTTTCTCATTATTCAATCTCTCCCCAAGTCAAATCCAATATAAATACTCTCTCCACACCCTCCAAAACACCATGCACAAAATTACCCTTTCTTAATCAAGCACTACTTTCTCATTCTCCTCAAATGGCTTCTTTTAATACCTCATCCTCGTCCTTGAAGAGATCAGATTCAATCACAGATACCATGCCAGATGCCTTGAAGCAAAGCAGGTTTCATATGAAGAGATGCTTTGGCAGGTACTGTATTTCAATAGACAAAACTCACACAAAACAACTTTGGTATACTTAGTCTTTTTTTCTTATCAGTATTCAAATTTTACCTCAGTAACTGGTATGATAAGGATGCATTAAAAGTCAGCATAAATTTCTGAGGTGTGTTCTGATTGGAAAATGTATCAAAAGTGCCTTTGCATTAGTTTTATAGGCTATACTCAAAAGGGTTTCATATTTTTTGTGTTCTGCATTTTGGCTAAGGTTTTTACATGAGAGGGAAATGTGAAACAGGTTTGTTGCAAGTGGGAAGAGGTTAATGAAACAGTATCATGTGATGGAGGATGTGGAGAAATCAGTTGAAGACAAAGCTGAGAGGAAAAAACTTTTAGATGGCATGTTGGGTTACATCTTTAGTTGCACTCAGGTACAGTTATTTCATTTCATAGCTAAAGTTTGTCTCTTTCGAGAGACTCAAAAGCATGAAGTTCAAGAGGATAATATATAGCTTATGGAACAAATTGGAACTGTGTTCAGGAAGCTGCTGTTGTTCCACCATATGTTGCTTTTGCAGTGAGGCCTAATCCTGGCTTCTGGGAATATGTTAAAGTGAATGCTGATGATTTGCAAGTGGAAGGTATTGATGCAGTAGAGTACTTGAAGTACAAGGAAATGATATTTGATGAGAAATGGTAAGTTCTGGTCTCCGAAGCTCATTCACATTGCCATTTTTGCCAATGATTAGTGCAAATGCTGAACATTCTTGAATGTGCAGGGCAAATGATGAAAACGCTTTGGAGTTAGATTTTGGAGCTATTGATTTCACCACCCCTCGCATGGTTCTTTCTTCTTCTATAGGGAATGGACTGAACTTTACCACCAAGATCTTGACATCAAGGTTGAGTGAAGGCTCCCAAAGCGTAAACCCTTTGCTGGAATACTTATTGAGCCTTAACTATCAAGGAGAGGTAAATAAAGGCGTTGAGATGTATACGCATGAAAAGGAAATAAGAAATGATTTTGTATTAGTGGAAAAAACAGGGTTTATCAACAGTGATTGCATACTTCTTTTATCAATGTGCAGAATCTTATGATCAATGATACTTTGAATACCATGCCAAAGCTTCAACAAGCGCTGAAGGTGGCTGAAGCCTATGTATCTGCACTACACAAAGATACACCATACCACAAATTTGAAGACAGGTCCACATCTAACTCTTTTTCTTCATTCCTCCATTTTGGTATCAGTGAATAAGAATGCATAACAAGATTGGATAAAAGGTTAAGAAAGTTCAATCTGATGTTCTTAAGATGCCAATTAACTTCATTTGAAAATTCTATTGCTGTCTGCAGATTCAAGGAATGGGGATTTGATAAAGGTTGGGGCAACACTGCAGGAAGGGTTAAAGAGACAATGAAATTACTTTCTGAGGTACTAGAATCACCAGATCCAGTGAAATTGGAATCACTTTTCAGCAGGCTTCCAAACATGTTCAACATAGTTATCCTCTCTATTCATGGATACTTTGGCCAAGCAGATGTCCTTGGATTGCCAGACACTGGAGGCCAGGTGTGAAAATCTCCTCTTCAATGTTCAAACTAGGAAACAGTACTCTAAACATTGTTGCTGAATACTTGAATGAAATGCATCAATTATGGCCATTTTTTTCTTCTTGTGTAATACTACACTTCTGAGGCTGTTCTTTTTCTTCTATCAGGTGGTGTATATTCTTGATCAAGTGAGGGCCTTAGAGGAGGAGCTACTCCATAAGATTGAGCTGCAAGGGCTTGATGTGAAGCCTCAGATTCTAGTGGTATGCCACTGAGTGCTAACAAAGAACACAATAAAAGAACTAAGCTTAAAACGCAAAAGCCATCACATTTAAAGGCTCTGAACTTATGTTCTATGCACAGGTAACTCGTCTTATACCAGATGCCAAAGGAACCACATGCAACCAAGAACTGGAACCTGTCACACACACTAAGCACTCCAACATTCTCAGGGTCCCTTTCTATACAGAAAAGGGAATGCTTCGTCAATGGATCTCCCGTTTTGATATATACCCTTATTTAGAAAGATTTTGTCAGGCATGTAAACAATCATATCCTCCATTTTCCATATATCAGAGAACTGAGAACAATAAAGGAACGTAACATGAAACATGAAACATGTTACATTCTTGTGCTTATGCTTGTGTTTCTCTTTTTATTCATGTCTTTATCATCAACAGGATGCTACTGCTAAGATTCTTGATCTCATGGAAGACAAGCCTGACCTCATCATTGGAAATTACACTGATGGAAACTTGGTGTCATCCTTAATGGCTTCTAAACTTGGAGTGACTCAGGTTCATTCATTCATTCATTCTCTTTTAGCTTTTGTACAGTCTTTTGTTATCATCACTTTGAACTAAAACTTATATCCATAACAAATGAAGGCAACCATTGCTCATGCTTTGGAGATGACCAAATATGAGGACTCAGATGCCAAATGGAAGGTGTTTGATGATAAGTACCACTTCTCATGTCAGTTCTCAGCTGACATAATCGCAATGAATTCAGCTGATTTCATTATAACCAGCACATACCAAGAGATAGCCGGAAGGTACACCTTTTCTTTTGAGTGAAACCTTCTTTTATGGTAAGTTTTCACCCTGTGGTCAAAATTAGCATGAGGATAACATTTCACTTCTTTGTTTCATCAGCAAGCAGAAGCCAGGTCAATATGAAACACACACTGCATTCACCATGCCTGGACTTTGTCGTGCAGTCTCCGGCATCAATGTGTTTGATCCAAAGTTCAACATTGCTGCACCTGGAGCTGATCAATCTGTCTACTTCCCTTCCACAGAGAAGGACCAGCGGTTGACTTCATTTCATCCAGCTATTCAAGAACTACTTTACAGTAAGGATGACAGTGAAGAACACATGTGAGTTTCATTCTTTCCACTTTGTAGTGATTCAGATGTGTCATATTATTGCAATGGTCTGATTCAAACTAAAATATGATTTGACTCAGAGGGTTTTTGGAAGACATGAAGAAACCGATCATATTCTCCATGGCTAGGCTTGACAAAGTGAAGAACCTCAGTGGCCTAGTTGAGTGGTATGCAAGAAACAAGAGGCTCAGAAGCTTGGTGAACCTTGTGGTTGTTGGAGGATTCTTCGATCCAGCGAAATCCAAAGACAGAGAAGAAACTGAGGAAATCAAGAAGATTCATCTCTTGATGAAGGAGTACAATCTGAAGGGGCAATTCAGATGGATTGCAGCTCAAACTGACCGCTACCGCAATGGTGAGTTGTACCGGTGCATTGCAGATACAAAGGGAGCCTTTGTGCAACCAGCATTGTATGAGGCTTTTGGTCTAACAGTTATTGAGGCAATGAACTGTGGATTACCAACTTTTGCAACAAATCAAGGTGGACCTGCAGAAATTATTGTTGATGGGGTCTCAGGTTTTCACATTAATCCTTACAATGGAGAGGAGTCAAGTGATAAGATTGCTGACTTCTTTGAAAGGTGCAACACTGATTCTGAGCACTGGAACAGAATGTCAAAAGCTGGTCTTCAGCGCATCAATGAATGGTGATTCTTAACCAACAAATGTTTTGCTTTTTACAACATTCGCTGTTGGATTTGTTGACATAAGTCTTGTGTTTTCCTTGCAGCTATACATGGAAGATATATGCAAACAAGGTCTTGAACATGGGATCAATTTATGGCTTTTGGAGAAGGTTGAACAAGGAGCAGAAGTTGGCAAAGGAAAGATACATCCACATGTTCTATAATCTTCAATTCAGGAACTTGGTAAGTTTGCTGTAGGATATTTCTTTCTCTGTCACAAATTCAAGATCAATACTTCATACTTTCTAATTTCTATAGGTACAAGACAAAGCAGTCAAAAGTTCAAGATAATATGAACATAACTTTTAACAACAAACTTCATTATTATTTTAATACATCCTGAGCTTTTTGATTGGTTGTAGTTGTTGTACTTCAAATTCAACAGTTACTGACACATTATGGAAAACTTTTTATTGTATTGCAGGCAAAGAAAGTACCTATTCCTAGTGAGACACCCCAATATCCTAATCAAATGCCAAAGTCTTCTGCTCCATCTCCAGCCAGAAGACCAGCAGCAAAATCCAGGCCTCAAAGAGTTGATGGACATGGCATAGTTGGAGCTCCTCTAAGCCTATTAACAGCAGCAGTTCCACCAAAAGTTAAAGATCACCCAACTACACAGTAAGTCATTTAATGCTTGATGTAACCAGACCTCAAGTGTCAAATTCATGGGTTTTTCTTATATTTTTCTTCGGGGCGACCTTTATTTAAACCGTTGATTTCTGAGCTCAATCACATGAGGCATTAATACCACTCTCAACTCAAAATCTTAAGACAATGGATTTATGAGTCTTCATTCTTATATAGTGATCTACTTTCTCATTTCTAGTCAATGTAAGATTTAGACTCACACTTAGATTTCTAACCTATTTAATCCCGTTTAGAACACAAATCAAACAAAAACACCAGCAACATGAATGAATATCGAGTTTATTAGATCTCTGCAGCGCCAATGCAAATGTTTTTTCACATTGTCATTCACAAAAAGTCGTTTCTGGTATGACTTTTAAGATATTTATCATAAAAACCAACAAGTTTATCAGATTAGTCTGTCCGTGCAAGAACAACAGAATAACAGTATTATGAATATTTGCATGAGGTTTTGGTAAATGGTGGCAAGTGAGTGATTATATTGTTTGATTTGAACGAAAAAGAAATTTGTGTAACAGCCTTGAGAACTTTCCATTTGCATTGCAGTGGTGAAGGTGTGAGAGAAGGAAGAGGTATTTCTGAACAAGATGGTGGTGGTGTCTTTGGATTACGTTGGTTGATCTGCATAGTTGCTTTTGCATACGCCATTCATTACTTCTTAAACAATTTGGATCATCTTTTGTTCAAAAGGGAGCAATGATGAAATCAAGGAATCACACTCAAATGTTGATGATGTGATTTTAATTTTAACTCATTTCTATGTTTTTACTTTTAACCTTTCTATTTCAATCTTGTTAAATAATTTATGTGCCAAATAAAGTGTAATTTCAAGGATGTTGAAATTAGTGGCACTTTAAAACTTTACAAATTCTATTTTACATGAATTATCCATCATGTTATAGTATACCTCGTCTTCTCTCTTGTTCAAAGCATAGAGATTATCAGATTCCCTTAAAGATTTAAAAAATTCATGATTATTCTTAAAAATATACACTTGGCTATGATTAACTGAATATAATATTTTTCTGTTTTGTGGGGCTATTTAAATATGAAAAATTATGCAATTTAAGTATGAAAAAGTATGATATCTTTGCTTACACAATAATAGTAAAACCATCTCAATAATAATAAAAAAAAATAGAAGGACTGGGCAGCTATACTGTTATTGACTCAATGATTTTAATAATGCATTTTGTTTTTGCATGTTAGGTCAATAATTTTCAATACTAAAAATTTTCCTATTACATTAAAATTTTCTTGTAAATTTGTTAAAAGAATTCATAGAAAAATATTTTTTTTCTTTTGTATTTTTTCTAAAAATTTTAATTAGTATGTAATTTTTTCGTGAATAATTATTTTTTACAAAAATATAAAATTCGTAAGTATTTTCTACCACATTTGTTATGAAAAATGTTTTATACAAAATATTTTACAAAAAAATTGATAACAATTTCCTATATTTTTTTTCATAACAAAATTTATAAGTATTTCTTAAAAAAATTCAAAATAAAATTGACAGAAAATATAAGTTTTTTCGATAGTGTTTTCCTGTGAATTTGAAAAATAGTGATAACAAAATTAATGGATTTAAAATTTTTGTTTCAGTTTTATAAAGAGGTGTCGTGTTTTTATTTAATACAAGATATTGTGCTTGAGAACAAGATCTTAAGTAAACAGATAATTTTCTATAATACCTTTTTAATTTCTTCTAAGAATTATTTGTTTTGGGTATTGGGCTCCCTTTCTATATGGAGAAAAGGCCCAAAACTTGAGAAACTCATATCTCACTTGTAACAGTGATTTGTAGAGGTTTTCCTCTCTTGTTCTTCTCTATTTTTTGAAAGTTTTGTTGTTTTGTTATTTGGTTAGATGTTGGCACTAATTTGTGCTATTGATTGAGACTCTTCTGTACTCTTGTTGATCATAGTGACACTATTTCTTTGGTTTGGACGACTCATCGTTTTTACCCTTGATTTGAGGGTTTCCACATTAAAAATTTTGGTGTCTTTATTTGTGCTTTTAGTGATTTGTAATTACTGCTCTTTGATTATTGCTCCTTATAGATTCTTGCAAGTCAGGAGAAATTATATCCGCTGCATTCTCTGGTATATTGTTTGTGTTATTGTTTTCCCATAAGTTTGAGATTACTTCTGGTTGTAATTTTCAAATGTTTCAAAAAGGTTAACCAACTTTAGATTTTACAATTAATTTTATATTTTTCATGTCTACTTTAATTTAAACTGATTTCAAAAATTTCATAATTATGTCAAAATTAATTTTACTATTGTGTTAAAACTTGATCTTAAAACACGTGCTTGTTCTTATTGAAAGATTCAAAGTAATTGAGTTTAAAAGATTTAGTTTAAAGTAAAATGTTTTTCTAAATGATAAATAAATTTAAAATGATTTATTCTTTATTCTTATAAAGCTTATATTTAAGAAATCTAAATATTCTTTATATTTCTTTTTAAGCTTCGATGTTGTTGATTGTCTATTATTTTTAAAATCATATCTCATGTTTTAGGAGCCAATAAAGAAGAAATCAAGATGGACCAACTAAATTTTGATTAAGCTAAGTTTTTAGTTTCTTTAAAATTGATTATATTTATTTTCTTCTTTTTTAGTGTACGAGAGTTTTGTGCTCAATTTACCTAAATCAACCGAAAAAAATAGTTTTGTGTTGATCTTAACAAGTAAGTGTGTTAATTTTATAGGTTGAAGTTTTGGAGATTTCCTTTGATAATAAGTTGGGAAGCTTTTAGAAACTGAAAGTTTATTTTTTATTTTTTTAAATAAAAAGTGAAGGGGAGAGTTAATTGAATGTAATAATATTTGATTGTAATATTGATAATTATAGATAAATAAAAATATGATTTGGCAATATTGAGATTGATTTGAATTAGTTGGATATTAAGTTCTTGAATGTAATTTTGGATTTAGTTAGTTAAATTGAAATCAAATAATTGTTTAGATTATGTTACGTGATTAATTAGTGTAAAAATGCATTAAAAACCGGGTAGAAAGTATACAATTAGTTTTATATACTTGGAAATGTTTTTTCTTTTATGAAAAATTTAATTTTCCAAAAATACCTTTTGAGAGCAAAATTATCTCACAAAACACATTCAAGTATAGTGACATTTATTACATATTTAGAACACCCTCTTTCAAATCCAACTAGCTATTTATTAATAGAGTTTTAAACTTAAATCATAAAGCTCTTCAATCAAATCATTAGTTTAAACAATAGAAATGTCAAAAATGTTTTTTTTTTAATATTCTAAAAAGTTGGCTAAAATTTTCTTTTAAAAAAGTTGATATCCAAAAGTAAGTTACTCTTTTTGAAGACATAAAGTAATTCATATTAAATTATAGAGAAATTAATAATTGTTTTTATTCTTCTATATAATTTTTAATTTTTTTTAAATTCCTTATTTGGAGACACGTGTTAGTATGAGTTTTATAGATTCTCTATAGAACAATTTTATATATAAAGTGGGCGATATTCAATATATGAATTTGAGTATTTATTTATTTATTAATTAGGATTAAATATGTTTTTGTTTTTCAATTTTCGGTAGAAATTGAAATTAGTCATCTTCAAAACTTTGACCCAATTTAGTTTTCTTAATTTTAGAATTGCGTGAGTTTAGTTCTCTCAAACAAATTTGTTAAGTTTATTTAACGTTTGAGATGCTTACATCGTTTGACATATTTTTACTTTAATATTAGCTAAGAAACTATCATGAGACACATCTGACACGTTAAATAAACTTAACAAAATCTAGTTAAAGGGACTAAATTCATACTTTTTTTGAAATTGAGAGACTAAATTGAGCCAAAGTTTTGAAAATGAACTAATTTCAATTTTCACTAAAATTGAAGGTCCAAAAACATATCTAACCCTATTTATTATTATAAGGTTAAGTTGTGATTACTGGTTATAGAACGGTGAGTTTTAATTGTATATACAAGTATTTAATATTAAAACATAGTAATTTAATTTTTATTATGGTTTTTCAAAGTTGACCAAAAATTTTAATTACTTAAAAATATGAATGCAAGACGTAATGCTAACTCTTTCTCCCTAGACCTTTTATTACCTTGTGGGTCAAACGAGTAAATTGTGTGCATCCCCTTTTGTAGATTAATTCTTAACTACGTTTTCATCACAACCACTCAACACTAATAAATTTATTTTTTTTGCAGATAATTTCATATCCAAAGCCAATGTGATGTGATAAATAATTAATAACTTAAACTTCAACACAATATAATTATTAAATTTTCCAATAGTGTGATTTGCAAGGTCTTTGTCTAGCTGTAAGAAAATTATAATTTATTGATTAATATTTTTTAAACTTACTCGTCAAAACCAATGCAGATCCAAGTAGAATATGCATTTTGGATATAAATAAAGGGACTGTGATTAAGCTTGGTCATATATTTTAATCCAATTTGTGTTGAATTTTTGTGTTTTTAAACATGTTGACCAAAGTTTGATTCTTAATTGTTTGCACTAGAAGAAACTTTATCTATTAAGTAATATATTTCGCCGATTTACACTTGTGAAAACTTTTGTCCATAACTATTTATTAAATTAAATCCTGGAAGAATATATTCTCACGGTCATTATTGATTTTATAATTATATATGACATTAAAATTAATGAAAGAAAAATTAATAATTTGTAATATTAGTTATAAAGATAAAATATCACTTACAGTAAGATAATATCCTTTATTTACAATTGTAGACATATATAAATAAATAAAAAAGTTCTTTGACACTATTTGATAATTTTTATAACGATAAAGTAGTCTTAAGAAAAATTATCTTTTATATTTATAGAAAAAAAGAAGGTAAATAATATTAAAAAATAATAAAAAATGTGATGTGAAAATATTATACAAATATAGTTTTATGAGTTGATAATGACTCTAAATTTAGTTGGATGAAAAAGAAAGTGTGTATATTATTACTTGTCTCATTCAAAGAACTAACAAAGTAATATAGATTGGTCCATATTTGCCGTGTGAGGCCAAAATTTATAAACTGTCCTTTTCTATTTTTATTATTATTTATTATCTATGGATTATTTTTTATATACAGGCATTTTGTTTTTTTTCAGTGTATCATGTAATACACCTAGCAATAGGATTCTAACTTTTTTTGTTTCCAACTAAATGTACCATTATGCCACATTATTCTTATTATGATCAAATGTCACTTAAACATTCTATTTTTAGTTCACTTTCTTGCTTCAAAATCTTGTACATAAGAGTCATTTTATATCCAGAATTAATAGTTAACAGGCCGTGTAATTTAGGTTTTTCGTTTTTAAGTAATTATATGGATAATTTACTCTTTATATATTAGCTTAAAAAAATTTGAATGACAAAAAATATTAATTAAACAACCATCTCCACTAAACTTTCAAAAATTAATCCATTAAAATTTTATGTGTAGGTTTAAATTTCATGTTAAATTATATTAAATAAACGAGTGATCGATCATTGAGAGAGAATTATTAAAAAAACATAACAAACAATGAAACATAATCTGGATTCATAAATAAACATCATACCATTTTCAATCTAAAATCTTAAAAAAATTAAACTTATTGAATTTCTTTTATATAATTTCTATTTTTTATTTACTTAGAATTCTCAATAACAGATAATATATAAAAGAATAATTTTACTCTCTTAAAATTTTAAGTTAAAAATAATATTTCAATATCTAACATAATTTGCTCATAACTCATATTAAATCTCTCTTGACACTTTTTCTTGTAAGAACGTAATAAAATTTCTATTAAAAGAAGAGTTTTATTAATATATGATGGCCTTGTTTGTTTTTTTCATGAAAGGTACATGTTTTCTTAAATCTTCCATGTATGCTTACTTCATAGATTTGAATGATGAGGCATTATATTTGATCCGTGTAAAAGAGAAAGAGATGAAGAGAGTAGTAGAAGATTCAACTATGGAACTTTGGACAACAAAACACAATAGAAGAAGAATCTAAAATAAAAACTCGTGGTCCTACCCAATGAGTTGTCCACAAAATAATAATACTTTTGAAATAAATGTATCTATGAAAGTATCTCATTTAATATTTAATAATAAATAATTATGTGCACAAAAAATAATCACCCATGGCAGAATATTCAACCTTAACAAGCTGCCTTGAATGCACTGTATCAAGTTAGTATTATTCTTTTTGTTATTTATAATTTTTACCCAACATCAAATCTTTAATTAATTAATTTACACTACTACAATTTTTCATATTACATTAGATTTTTCTTGCAAATTTGTCAAAAAAAATTATAAGAAAAGACTTTTTCTTGTTATTTTTTCTAAGAATTTTAATTGGCAGGTAATTCCTTCATGGGAACAAAATTATAAAATTCACAAATATTTTCTATAAAATTTCTTGCGAAAAGTGTTTTGTACAAAATATTTTACAACAAAATTGGCAGTAATTTCCTGTAAATTTCTTTTTAGAACAAAGTGATAAGAAATATGAATTTTTTTAGTAATGATATAAAATATAAAATATTATAAAATTTATTGAAATTTTAAAAAATTGTCAGTTTCTTAAAGAAATGTTAAATGACACTTAGAAAATATTAAATAACACCTACAGAAAACGGGAGAAGTAATTGATAAAAATATGACTCATCATCATTCAGTATGATTATTTTTCCTACAATCACGTTTATGTATATATAAAACTTGAATTTGTGTAACTATGTTAGATATTTATGAAAATATATTTTTTGTCTATGGTAATTTTAATCTCCACAAAATTGTAAATTCGTTTGAAAAATATCAAATGAAAATGACTCATAATCATAAAAATACAGTTAAAGGTTCCTATAATCTTAGATGTGAAGAATAAAAATACGATGTACGTTTGATATATGTATATATTATCATATTGTGCTAATTGTTTAAATGATCACATCACTTTGGTATGATGATATTTAGTATCAAAATAAATGATTTTATAGATAGTAATGATATATATATATATATATATATATATATATATATATATATATATATATATAAAATACCGATCAATGTGGTTAGTATGTATATTTTGTTGTTATATATTATTATATATTTTTTTGTTAAATACATTTGACAGTTATACTATATTTAAAGATAAAAATGTTTAAAAAATGTATAAACCCAAAAAATTATCTCCTATATATTATTGTTATAGATAAAAACTTAACTAATGTTTTCAATATACCAAATAAAACGTTCAATGCGTTTGAATCACTTATTACTTCTAAGTTTCAATTCAGGATGCTGATCATATATTTTCCAATTAATTAAGTTTTCAAATTCATAACATGGTCTCTCAATTTTTCTAATATGTTTTAATTTCCAACTTAATTTACTCTTCACCAAATATTATGTTACTATATTTGGTGTTCTTTTAATTACATAATTTTTTTTTCTTCAAAACACGTCTTATACCAATATTTGAATTATTTATACCGTTTGATATGATATGTTCCTCCTACACTATCTACCGAGAAAAACATTTGACTTGTTAAAAATATTTAACGTAATTGAGTTAAAATGATTAAATTCATTCTTTTGAAAGTTTAGTGATTAAAATATATCAATGTTTTGAATAAAGACGAATTGCAGTTTATTGTCAAAGTTCAAAGATCAAAAACATAGTTAATCATGCAAAAAAAATTTATATAATATTTTTCTTAATTTTTTAATAGTTATTAATATTAAATTTGTATTAAGTTTAATACATTTGAGAGGACGTTGACTAGTAGATTAAGATATATTGATCGAAATCACTTAAATAAATTCTTAAATTTTCATAGTTGATTCTATATATTTTCTTCTTAATATTATTGTTTGTTACAATATATATTTGGTTATGTTTGTAAAATTTGTGGTAAATGTCTACGTTACTTAATTTGACAAATGATTTTGACACTTAAACATCCAATTCTATATTTTTAAGTAAATCAAATCCCTTTTAACTTACAATTACAACATGAGGTACTATGAAATAGAAAAATTAGAAATTAATCAATCTTTGATAATTTGCGACAATTTTTCAAGAAATTAAAGGATGACATAATTAAGTCCCAAAATCTACTATTGAGCACTATAGAGGTGATGTGGAAGGATATGAAATGTGACTTTTGCAGTTGAGTTACAAGAAAATGACGTTGAACACTAAAGACAGTTAAGAGAAAAAATTAAAGACAGTGCACAACTTAAGCACCAAGAAAATGACGTTGGGCACTTAAGGCAGCAAAGAAAGAAGAAAATCTTGCATAAAAGGTAACTTTTATGGCTGAGCGTCCAAAGCTCCACTAAAAATTTCTATAAATAAAAACCTCATCTCTTGATTTTAGGCATTGAGTGGAGAAGTATATGAATAGTAATAGATTATGAATACAATAATGCGAAAATAGAGAGAGATGCTTTTATTGTATATGTCTAGATGTTGCTGGAATTGAATTGTAATATTCAATAAGTAACTGAACTCTCTCATGGTTGAATGTAATCAATTCTAATTCTTTGTACTTCAACTTCTTGAGTATTTATCTATACTTTCATTCAAATGGTTGTGATTTGATTTATGCTTATTGCTTAGATGAATTAGCTACTCATTGTAATTCATTCGTTTGGATTGAATTGAAAGATTAGTCTTAAATTGTCCAATCAAATCATCTCATTCTTGTTAGAGGTTTGTACATGCTCTAAAGCTTGGGCTGGATATAAAGACCTACACTTAAAGCAATAATTCATTTAACCAAGAATGAAGAAATCACACGGGGTCTAAAATTCTTAGGTTCTAAGATGTAAGAATGAGTCTAGATCTACCTTAAAGTACTTCTAAGGACATTGAGTGAATTACATCTAAATATACATGATTAATAGCAGTGCAATATAAGAAGAGATGAAATCCAATCAAGGTCTCAATTCCGTTCAATCTATATATTTATATGTACTTTTTTTTTAATCAAAATCCAAAAACCCAAAAATCAACCATCAGTGTATTTACTAAATTTCTATGGATACAATAACTCTCATTCGACTTTATTACAACTATCTAGATGCATTTGTCAATAAATCACACAACTAAATAACTCTTTTACAACTTGATACTGTTGTAATATACTTCTGCACTAGTATTGGGGCTTAAACTCAATGGACACAAAAATCTCAATTAAAGTTTTCTCCATCAAATGTTTGACGTTGCCAGAAATTTAGTTCAAATATTTGGTAGTGCTAACTAATAATGTTTTTTTTTTTAAGTAGAGACATTTATATGTAATATTTTATGTATATATCAAAGTTAAATTTTATCTTAGTTTAACAATTACAACTTGTTTTTTTTTTCTCATATTTTGTTTTGTAACAAAAGCACGGATTGCATTTTGTGCTGGCTTGGTGTGATTAATGTTTTTGTTTACTAACAAGCGTTGGCAGAATTTCGGCATTATGGGTTTATTATATTTTGGCATGTGCAGGTTATTTTTTTTTTCTTAAACGTCTTTGGTTTTATAATTATATAATAATAATCATAGTCTTTGTTTTTTTTTTTTAATTAGTCAGTCGATACCTACTTTTATTTATATGTATCACTTTGGTAGCCACTTGTATGAAGGTGTCAATCGAATTCCAATTTTTGAAAAACTGTTTCAATGTCACTTTTAGAAAAAAGAAATGATTAATGCCGTTAACTTTATTCCTGACTTTTATCACTAAATTTTAATATAAATATCAATATTTAATTTGGTAAGTCATTTTAAATATTAATATCATTAATGATGTTAATAACTTTTTCTGACACTACTAAAAATACTTATATTACATGAAAATTTTCTTGCAAATTTGTTAAAAAACTTTGCAAGAAAAGACTTTTTCCTACTATTTTTTCTAAGGATCTAAATTAGCAGGTAATTCCTTCGTAAATAATTATTTTTTATAAAATTATAAAATTCGTAAGTATTTCGTATAAAATTTGTTGCAAAAAGTGTTTTATACAAAATATTTTGAAAAAAAATTGGCAGCAATTTCCTACAATTTTTTTCCCATAACAATAAATATTTCCTAAAAAAAAAATTCAAAACAAAATTGGTAGGAAATATGAGTTTTTTTAGTAGTGTGAAAAGGACCTAATTGAGACATTCTCTCAAAAGTTGAGACTCGATTGACACATTTTTAGAAGGAATATCCAACTGATACACCTGAATGAAATATATACCATCCGACTAATTAAACTTTATTTTTTTTATATATTATAAGAAATGGAAAATTCATAGCGGTTTTTTTGTTTTATAAATATTAAATATAATTTGTTGGAAGGTTGATATATAATTACATATAACTTATAAAATAAATATATTGTTGTAAGTTTTGTATGTAATGGAATATTATATTATTTTAAATAGCATGTATTTTATGTTATTATGTTTATATATTATATAATTGGGAAGTTAGTGAAAATAATGTTTGATATTTTTTTTAATTGAAGATTATGAATATTCAAAATAAATAACTAAATAGTTTGAACGTGAGAGAATTTTATTGTTAAATATGTAGTGATTGAATGAGATGGTGTTTGTAGTATTTGAGGGATTGGAAATGATGGAAAGGTGTGTGGCTTAACAAAACCTCAGGACTCCAATCCTAAGTCTTTTAGGAAGTAAACTCTATTCTTGTGAGTAGGAAAAGTTTTAGATCGGTAACAACGAATAACTGGTAAATTTTGCGTCACTGGTAGCTACTTTTTATTTTTTATTTTTTTATAATTGATTTATTTGATGAATTCATTTTTAAACTTTGAGTTTGATAAAAATTTTGAAATCTCTGTTCGTAAAAGAATTTTGATTATAATTAAGTGAATTGAGGTTAATACTATTTTAGAGGGATGTTACATACATGTATCATAGCTATTATATTAAGTATAATATTATATTGGAAAAATGAGATATTATAGTTTGACTATAAATTAATACAATAAGTAGTAAAAGATTGAAAAAATATTCTCACATCAAGCCTTTTTAATAGGTGTAAGGAATCACCTTTACATAAGAAGTCGTGACTGATTTTTATCTTAGATATTTTGAATGGTTTAAGTTTTAGTTTTTGACATAACTTACCTAATACATGTATTTAGAAAGATATTTTATTATACCATATAACCTTGATATCATAATGATATAATTAAAAGTTTCCTATTATCAATAATGACTCATTAGTCATTATAAATTTAAAAATGTGAAATAATATGATAAGTTTATTTACCATTTAACTCATATGCGTATTGCATCAAGAGTGTGACGCACTTAGAAGTTTTTTCTTTCTTCTCGATGTTTAAAAGTTATATATATAACAAAATTTTGAAAGCCCAAAATATCTTTTAGGAAAACACACACACATCACAGACATAATATATATAATTTTAATTCTTTTTATTTGTACACTGAAAACTAAAATATTAAAAATAAGGTTTTCATAAGTAAATATTAGCAGTTAATTTCTAAGTTTTTATTAGCGCGTTTTTCGATAAGATGTAATAAAGGAATTAATTGAACCTAATTAAACCTATTATAATAACATTGATGATAAATTTTGGATTTTTGTATTTCAATTCTTAGTAAAATTAGAATTATTATATCTTACACTGAATCAATCTAATCTCTTCTCGTTATAAATATTTAAATTTATTTTTTTTAATTAATTTTTATTAAATTTAGTTGACATTTCAAATACATTTTATTATAGTATATTAGTTTATTTTTAGTAAAAATTAAAATTAGTATATCTTATCTTAAACCAATCTAATTTCTTATCGTTACAAATACGTGAAGTTAGTTTTTTTAATTATTTTTTATTAAGTTTATTTGACGTTTCAAATATATTTTATCATAATAAGTTAGTTTATTTACATCATTTAACATATGTTTACTTCAATATTAGTGGAGCAACATATTTGAAACGTCAACTAAATTTAATAAAATTTAGTTAAAAAAGACTAAATTTACACATTTAAATAAATAAAAAGTTAAATTGGTTCAAATTTCACTAAAAATCGAAGGAGCAAATACATATTTAATCTAATTTTGAATTAAATACATATTTAATCCAAAAAATTTTAAATGTTTTATAGTTTTAAACAAGTTTCCATCATTCATTATTTAATTTAATTCGATAAATAAAGAACATATGAATACGTATCCTTGAGATACAACTTGAAGAGTCTCACTCCTCCCCCTCCAATGTCTCTCTCTTGTCGCACCCTTCATCCATAGACACTTAATATATTACCTTCTCCTCTAACACACCACCATCTCCACCCCTTACAATCATCATGTGACTTCCTAAACTGTCGCAAAAACATCTTAGGAAAATCCAAATTCCTTAACTTTTGTAAATACATAAATACAAACATGTTGGTGTTTTGCGGGTGAAGAACACAGCTAGGTTGTTCAAAGGCACACCACAGTGTGTGCTGTGTATATATAACAGTCTCTCTGTGCAGAAAAAGAAGTCAAAGAGACTAACTTTGGCACCCCAATTGAGCTCTTGCAGCAATGAAGGTCAACTCCCCCGGCGCCGCCGTGGAAAAGGCCGCCGGCGATGGCATCAAGGCGTGGAATTCCGGCGGGAGCCACCTTTTGGCCAGAAGGGTCATCCAATTCACCATGTTCCTTGTTGGGTTTGCTGTGTTGTGGATGTTTCTCTATACCTCTGCTTCTCCCTTCGGATTCCCTACCTTCTCACATTACTTCATTGATGACTCACCAAAAGTTAGTCTCTTTCTCTCTCTATATCTCCATCCCCTTCTCTCTCTATATTTTTGTGTGTCAACTTGTGTTATGCAATTGGGGTTATTGGTGGTGGTGAAGGGAGGAGAATGAAAAAAAGTGAATTTTGGGAGTTTTTTTTTTTTTTTTTTTTTTTTTTTTTTTGATTTTAATGTTTATGGGTCTACTAACCAATGAAAAAGTTGAATTTTTTAATTTGGGGTTTTGATGCTTTTCCATTTCATGATCTAGATGTTGTTCAAGCTTGGTTTTTTATTGGGTTGATCAAACTTTTTGCTTGTGGGTCAATTTGGTTTATTCTTGAAGCCAACCTTGAACAAAACACATGCTTTATTATGAGTGCTTGCTTATGTTGTTGTGTGTACTCACTATTTCATTCCTTTTGTTTCTTTCCCTTAAAATGTCATGGTGCCATCCAAAAGGATAATCGATGAAGTGAAAAGATAACCCTTTTTGTTTAGTTTGGTTTTCATCATGGTTCCAAAGTTAAAATCAACACAACTATTTGGAAAACTATTTGAAAATTCTGAGATTCTTAGAAATATGTACCAGAAAGATCATGGATTTTATAACTGATAAGGAAAAACGGGCCACAAAGAATGGGTAGTGCGTGCGTGTGGGACCATTTCTAAAATATTACCGTTGCTGATTGGACATGCATCTTTTTCAGTGGACTCAGTGCATAAATTTTTATCGATGGTAAATTTTGTCACTGTTGCAATTTGTGAGTTGAAAAGATGAGTTTTTTTCTCTCTCCTCTTTATGATCCTAATGGCCATTGAAGCATGGCATTGGGTAAAAATATTCCTACTCCCTATGCCTTTAATTTTTCACAGCCATGCTTTTCCTGAATTGGTAATTTTTTTTTTTCATTTTGGTTTTGGGAATGACCAATTAGAATTATTTGAATATATTTGTACTTGGCTTGGCTTGTGTGTTTGACGATGCTTTAGCCTAATTTCAAGGACATTGATGACATTAATTAATTAATTAATATTTTTTTGTGATTTGTTTCTTCTCTCTCTTACGAAATATCTCCTGAAAACGGATATATCAATGGGAATTTTGGTTCTATATAATCTACTTTATAGGGATAGAATATTGTCCAATAATTAATGCACATGATCAAATTTGGTTGGGTATATTACCCCACATTTCGATATTTTCTATTTTTTTGTTAAGAACTAAAGATAGCAGTAATTGTGGAATCAAGTTTTTTAAGGTAATATAAATTTTGATAATCATAAATTAAATGAATTATTAGGATAAAAAATAATCCATTTGAGTAACTTGCTTGAGAAAACAATAAAGAAGATACTGTTGAAAAAGATAATTAATGCGGGTTTTTAATGAATTTAATTTAAATATAATTAGACTGTAAATGTTATCATTAAGTTTTAATGTATGATAAAAGTTCTATTTTTTATAGTAAACATCTTAGAAGTTTTATTTAATTTATTGATTATATTCTTTTTAATTTATTGATAGCATAATGTTTTTACCTTACATAAAGATTACACTATTTTTGTACAAGACAAACCAAACCGGCCAAACAGCTGTATAATATGAGATGGAATAAGAGAGGATACATATTAATTATAACTAATTTTAAGTATTTAAAAGTGATGTTTTTATTAAAAATATTTGTAAAAAAATATACATAAAGTGAAAGAAATAAAAATAAATAAATAAATAAATTGACATTTTATATGATTAAAATCAGCCTTAATAATTGCTGTTAACATTTAAATGTTAAAATTTCAGTAATTTTCTTATTTCATTCATTCATAAAGATTACGTATATTAACAGGTTATTTCTTTGATATATCTTGAATCCTGTTCCATTTGGTCATAAAGATGTTTGACGATGGAATTTTAATTATTACCGATATATTCTTTCGTGTTTAAGAATTTATCCAAGCTTTATTCTTTTTTAGTTAAATTTCTAAAACCAAGAAATGGAATATCAATTTCTAAATATTTATATAATTTATCATAGAAAACCCAGTTTATCGAAAATCAATTTTGTTGGGAAATGGAATATGTTAAGAACTATCTGAAAGAAAATGTTACCAAACTTGCATTAATATTCTCTTTTGGTCAAATCTCAAAGAAGAGAACCAATGGTTAATGGAAAACCATTGACAAACTTCGACCATTGAGCTCCTGTTTGGTTACTTAAACTCCCGACAACAGACTTCAATTTTTTTTTTTAATTATTATCATTTATACGAGAATAATACAGTTTAGTTAATTAGTGTTTATTAATTATTTAGCTTTATTTTTTTTGGCAGTTAATGTTTTCTGACGAACCCCACCTTCTAATTAATATTTTTCTAACGTCTCAATATTACACGTTGTCACAACATTGGTGTAGCATGTGCAACATAATAGCCACAGACATAACCAGCTGTCACATGGTTGTCCCTATGAAGATTTATTGTTAACTATGCAAAGTTTGTCATATTGATGTTTCGCTATATTCTTATTCGTTTAGATTTAGAATAGAGAGATTAACAGTTATAATCATCGTAATTTGTTATATATAACCATCAGGTGAATTATCACATCTGAATTATTATTTATATTTGAAAGTCATACACTGATTACATATAAAATTAATTTATAAGATATAAATAAGTGTAAAATTTATCTTTTAAATTAATTTTGTAAAGTTCAATTAAACTTGATCCAGCTATTAAATTAAATGAGATTATTGAGTGTAGTGGTGAAATGACAATTTTCTGAAGAAGTATAAAGGAAAAATGTAGTAGTGGGTAAAAACCTGATTGATTTTTAGGAAAAAAGGCATTGAAGCATGCTGCAATAAGCTTTTGTTTCATTATTGATAAAGAAGTGGGAAAGGAATAAAGGGTTGCAAATTTCTTTTGAGATATTATTCTTTTGTGGATGACATAATCTATTAAGGTAGTCACTACTCTATAGTTGCATTTTGATGTGAGGTTGGAGTTCCCAGAAAATGTAGAATTTTTCCACAATTTTCACAAAATTAGCCGTATGTCCCACTAGTTCTGTGGTCATAAGTGCAGAAGAAGGGGACCATTTTGTTATTTTGACGTTTGAAAGTTTTGTTTATGTCCCTATTGAAAATATGGTATATGGTATATTCACTTCTAAATTCTTGCTTGTACATTTTGTCCATTGTTTTTGATGTTTTCTTTACTATTATGAGTTACTCATAAATATCAGATTGTTGGATATGATGAACATTGATGCCTTGTGTTCTAGAAATGGAACACATTATTTTGTCTTTCTGACAAGCATATTCGAAATGAGTTGTTTAGCTTAGCTTTCGCTTGTCCTATTATCCCTCTCACGTGTTTGATGAAATTCTTCAGAGAAATGTGAACTTTTGTTACCAAGTGCTTGATGAAGTCTTGGTTTTATGCATCAGGCGGGATATGATCCAAAGCTAGAGAGCGTTCTGAGAAGCGCATCTATGAAGGATAAGACAGTGATAATCACAACTTTGAATGATGCATGGGCAGAGCCAGGTTCCATATTTGACCTCTTTCTTGAGAGTTTTCGCCTTGGAAACCAGACAGAGAAGTTTCTGAAACACTTGGTGGTAATAACTTGGGACCAAAAGGCACATGCTCGTTGCGTTGCTTTGCACAACCATTGTTATCATCTTGAAACTAAAGGTGACAACTTCACCGGTGAAGCGTTTTTCATGACCCCAGACTACCTAAACATGATGTGGAAAAGAATTGAATTCCTTGGTTCTGTTCTTGATATGGGGTACAACTTTGTGTTCACGGTATATATATACATTTTATTTGCAAAGTAGCTTTTAAAAATCTTCACAATGCACACTACACAACCACAAACTACGAGGATTTAGTCTCAAAGTTGAATTCACAGATTTAGTAAGGAATTTTTGTATTGTGAATCAAGTAAAAGTTTTCCTTTGCAGGATACTGATATAATGTGGCTAAGAGATCCCTTCAAGCGATTTTACAAAGATACAGATTTCCAAATAGCTTGTGATTATTTCAATGGAGATTCCTATGACTTAAACAACTATCCAAATGGAGGGTTTAATTATGTGAAATCGAATAGCAGAACTATTAGGTTCTACAAGTTCTGGTTCAATTCCAGGAGTGCCTACCCCAAGTTGCATGACCAGGATGTGCTGAACAAGATAAAGAAAAATTCCTTCATCTCCAACATGAAACTGAGCATTAGGTTCCTTAGCACTGATAATTTTGGCGGATTTTGTCATCATGCAGAGAACTTCAACGGGGTCTTAACAATGCATGCCAATTGTTGTGTTGGTTTAGAAAACAAAGTCAGTGATCTCAAAATTTTGCTTGAGGATTGGAAGAAGTATCTGGCATTGCCTGAAAATCAGAAAAAACAGTTTCATCCTTCCTGGAGCATAAGCTGCAGGTAATGGAAATAACTCTGGTTAATTTTTGGTTCATTTATCCAATAAATACATTGATTTTACAGAGTAAAAGTTTTTTAATACTTTTCAATATATTTATTTAATGGTAATTACTTAACATATTCATCCTAATAGTGCATAGAAATTAAATATATGCAATTCCACTTAGAAGTTGTAGTCAAAAGAATATTAATCAATAATCAAATTTGACTTTGGGAGTTGTTAGATAAGATGAAGTGACATATATATCACAGGTACAGATAAATATAATGACATGTCAATTTATTTGATGGAAAGTCTTATAAAAACAATGTAATATATATATATATATATATATATATATATATATATATATATATATATCTAATGTTTTTTCTGCCACAAATATATAGTGAGATGTTGCTATCATTAATTGGTGGACATCGTTTTCTGGCACTTTGTATAATTTTTCACTTTGTTTGACATCATTCAGTACGTCCTTTCAACGTGCCAAAGGAAGGAAGCAGAAGAAGAATAGAGGGAGGAAGTTGTGACAGACTTTGCCTGTAACCATTGATGCATGTATAAAGAGGTATGTGAAATTCTTACAAATATTATCATCCACTAATGATTCTAATTGTTTAAATTCCACTAACACAAGCACAATAAAACTTACACATATAATAAAAGAAAATTAAATCTAAATATTTAAAAAATATATTATTACATATTCAAAGTAAAAATGCATACCTTAAAATTTTTTGAAGTAATTCAAGTAGCTATTTAACTTCTTTTATATTGGTTTTGAAGGTAATTGGAGAATGATTGACTCAAATTTGGGGTCACAGTAAGAGATTAAGGTTTCCAAACCAGTTCTCTTGCAACAAAAATGAACTGTGTAAAACAGAAGTGCAGGAGAAAACAGAGAAAAACTTTGTTTTGTTCAGAGGTCTCAAATATAGAGACAACTTGCAATTGTTTTTAGTCAAATTTCACTTTCTTAGTTAAATTTAACCTGCTGTCATCTCTTAGACATTTTTTTTTTTTTGCATTTTTTTCTTCTAAAATTTACAGTTTATACCAATGTTTCTATCATGTCAATCTCATATGATAATTTAGGTATGATATGATCATTTTTTACACATTCATTTAGTAGTTGTTGACGAATCCTCACACCCAAATATGGAACAAAAATCTTCATCAACCTTTTATTACTCGATATATTCATTTATGGGATTCAAGTCATAATACTCGATGTAATGTCCTAAATAAATGGATAAAATCTATTTAAATAAAACGTCGCATATAACATCATTCAAAGAGTGCGGAAAAACCGGAAATGAAATACACAGTATCCCAACATAACAAGAAAGGGAAAAAGGGCCACACACGGCCTAAACAAGGTACAAGGGCTCGTCAAGTAGGAGAGGACTACTACTACTAAACTCCCAAAAGTCATGGGTCTCCCAAGTGAGCCTGATAGACGTCCAAGATTCATCAAACCGCAGCATCTCCATTATTACCACTGCCGGAAGTTCTCACATCTGCTCACATCAACAAGGTTGATGATCATCGCAAGGGAGGAAACCACACATGACACACAAGCAAGCGAAAGGGTAAGCTAACGAAGAACTCATCATATCATACACTCAATATACAATTTAAATATTCAAACATACATAGCAGACATCCACATGTGAGGTATCTATCCATATAAAACACCAAGACTTGACTATCCGGATACGCTCAATGAGGCACCACCACGAGACATTGGAATTATGTCCTAGCAGTGAGGCGTCACCGCGAGGCCTTCGCGGAATTATACCCTTACAAGAGGCACCACCACGTGGCCTTCGTGGAATTACGTCCTAGTCTCGAGACACCACCGTGAATCCTCATCTCGAGGCTCATGGAATTAGGTCCTATAGCTGAGGCATCACCGGGGACTTCCCCTAGAAGGACCCACGGAATTACGTCCATAAGATGAGGCACCACCACGAGCCCCGCTACAAGGGTCATGGAATTATGTCCTACACAAACCTTACTCATACATTATCAATCAATCATGAAGTTCTTATGCATAACATTAACATGTCATTTAGTATGAGAGATCAACCATCAAATACATCTCATGCCAAACTCATTTCCAATTCATTTGTTCTCACCCTCAACATACATAGTACATGCATATCCACCTCCTTTTGTACATAATAAGTCAATGAACCAACCAATCCAGCAACCATCAGCATTTATGAAACAAAGCATAGCAAAAACCCAAAAGAGGTCTCGCCCAAGCTAGAGTCCTCGCTCAGGCGAGGAGAGCACTCTCGCTCAAACAGTAGACGCTCGCTTAGGCGAGACTGCAACAGTGACTCCTGGAGACTTCGCGAGCTCTCGCTTAGGCGAGGCTGTCTCGCCTGAGCGAGACAGTTCGTCGCTCAAAACACAGCCACTCGCCTGGGTGAGTGCTCGAGCAGAAAAACTGGGCGAGTTCCTGTGATTCTCGCCTGGGCGAGATGAGCTCGCCTGGGCGAGTATATCAGTACTCACCACTGAATCACGCGTATCCAAATAGGGACTCACTCACAACAACACCCAAAGCATTTTTGTACCATCAGAACCAACACACGATCACCCAAAACATGAAATAAGACCAAAGCACACCAAACAGTGAATCAAGAGTGTGAAGTCTAGCTTCCCTTACCTGGAATAAGTTAGAACAAGACTCCCAACCCCGAATAGCGAGCACAGCAGCTACGAGTTTATCTTAATGAACTAGAGGTTAAAGAAACAGAGCAGAAACATGATTAATAAAGGAACCTGTGACGAAAAAAAATTCTGTTTATTTATTTATTACAGTATACTTATAAGAATTTAGAGGCAATAATTTATACACTAATATATCATTATATTTAAAATATTCACATTTATATATATATTTACAATGCTATATACTTCCTATATCCAC